>ERZ779999.52-NODE-52-length-23219-cov-8.83568_pt1 | contig 23219 bp, 15 predicted proteins | sample MGYA00511932_ERZ779999 | MGnify/ENA primary metagenome ERZ779999 (study PRJEB29588, sample SAMEA2145251) | human gut metagenome | biome: human gut; feature: human-associated habitat; material: faeces | place: Denmark | collected 2008/2010 ...
AGCCAAAGAGGTTAGGACGTTTTTTTAACGGCGGATTGCAAATTCGCCGAAACGCCTAACAGGTTGCAAATTTTCGGTCATTTTCATTTCCGGTATTCCCGGTCATGGTTATTCCCAGTTATTTTCATTGTATATTACTTTTTTTTTCGTATCTTTGCAACAAATTTCGTAAAAATGAGTTATTATATAATAAATAGCTAGTTATAGGATCATAAATGAATAGGAAAATCATGAAGATGAAGATAAATAAAATGAGGAAACAGTTCATCCTCTTCCTTCTGCTTGTTACGGCAGCAGGTTCTGCCTTCGCACAGACTTCCACCATGACAGACGATCAGGTGATGAGTCTGGTAGTGAGAGAGCATGAAAGGGGGTCATCAAATGCTCAGATAGTTACCAAACTGATGCAGCAAGGTGTAGATATCTCTCAGATTCGACGGGTAAGAGACAAGTATCAGCGCCAGCTGAAACAGGGCGGGGTTACTGGTACTTCGGCCCAACTGCAGGGGAAGGAAACCACTCGTCTTCGTACCAACAATGGTAAACACCGTGAAGATTATGGTAAGGGAATCAGCGAAGAATCGAAGAACTACAGTAACTATCGCATCACTGCACAGAAGGATGATCAGTACAAACATACTTTCGATGAGGATGACGAGGAGTATATAGATTTCCAGAACGAGATGGATGGTATTATTCCAGATACGGCGATGATGATCAAACGTCTCCTTGCTGAACGAGAAGCGAAAATCAAGAAGGTTTTCGGAAGAGACATCTTCAATAACAAAGAGTTGAGCTTCGAGCCAAATATGAATATAGCCACTCCACAGAACTATCGCTTAGGACCTGGAGATGCGGTTATCATTGACATCTATGGTGCATCACAGAAAACCATAGAAAGCACCGTTTCTCCTGATGGCGAAGTTACCATCGAAGGATTTGGTCCTGTATCGGTGGCTGGTTTAACCGTAGCTCAGGCAAATGCCCGACTTCGCAATACGCTGGGTAGCAGATACCGTTCGAGCAAGATAAAACTCACCGTAGGACAAACCAAGACCATTATGGTCAATGTGATGGGCGAAGTAAAAACTCCAGGCACCTATACCCTATCTGCCTTTGCCACCGTTTTCCACGCACTCTATATGGCAGGTGGCACCAACGACTTGGGTACATTGCGAAACATCAAGGTTTATCGCCATAACAAACTGGTTACCGTGGTAGATATCTATGATTACATTCTCAACGGCAAACTGACCGGCAATGTACGTCTGGCAGATAATGATGTCATCGTTGTGGGCCCCTACGACTGTCTGGTTACGATTACCGGAAAGGTAAAGCGTCCGATGATTTATGAAATGAAGAAAAACGAGAGCGTGAACTCTCTTCTGAAATATTCCGGCGGATTCACGGGAGATGCCTACAAGAAATCAGTTCGCATCCATCGCAAGACTGGCAGAGACTATTCTGTATATAACGTAGAGGAATTCGATTTCTCCAGTTTCCATATCGACGATGGCGATTCTGTAAGCGTAGATTCCATTCTCCCCCGCTACAGCAACACCGTAGAAATCAAGGGAGCTGTCTTCCGGCCAGGCATGTACAATTTAGGAGAGCAGATCAACAGTGTCCGCACATTGGTAGAACACGCAGAGGGATTGACAGAGGATGCCTTTACGGCACGTGCCGTCATGCATCGAATGAAATCTGACAGATCACTGGAAGTAATAGCTGTAGATATTGCAGGCGTGATGAATGGTACTGTGGCTGATATTCCACTCAGGGAAAATGATGTCCTTTTTATTCCGACAAGACAGGAAAAGATTTCTGAGAGGACTCTCACCATCCGCGGAGAAGTGCAATATCCGGGAATCTATCAATATGCAGAAAATGAAACGATTGAGGATTTCGTGCTGCAGGCTGGTGGATTGACCGACAAGGCTTCAACTATTAATGTCCTGGTAAGCCGAAGGGTAAATGACGCTAAAGCCACAAGACCAGACAGCATTATAGCCAAGACCTACACGCTCGCCCTGAAAGATGGTTTCGTGGTGGATGGCACTCCTGGATTCAAGCTGATGCCTTTCGATGAAGTGAGCATCCGCAAGAGCCCAGCCTATACGGAACAGCAGAACGTGATGATTGAAGGTGAAGTGATGTTTGGAGGCACCTATACCCTTGATCGCCGCAATGCCAGATTAAGCGATCTCTTCAAGAAGGCTGGAGGAAGCACAGACCAGGCATATATCAAGGGCGCCCGCCTGATGCGTAAGGCAAATGAAGCTGAAAAAACACGCATGGAGGCTGTTCTGAAAATGCAGAGAGAACAACAGCAGAAAAATCTTCTGCAGTTGGCTGCAAGCAGTAATAATGCCAGTGCCATTACCCAGACTGCAAAAGATGCGCAGAATGCTGATCTGTTGAAGTTCAGTGTTCCTGAAGAATATCCTGTAGGCATCGACTTAGCCGAAGCGCTGAAGCATCCGGGCAGTGATGCAGATATGATTTTGCGAGAAGGTGACAGGCTGATTGTTCCACAATACAATGGAACCGTGAAAATCAATGGTTCTGTGATGTACGCCAATACGGTAGCCTATGAAAAGGGGAAGAGCATTGCCAGTTACATCGATGAAGCGGGTGGATTTGCATCTGATGCCAACAAGAGCAAGGCTTATATTATCTATATGAATGGCAAGGTAGCTAAGGTGGGGCATGGTGCCAAGGCTCAACCTGGTTGTGAGATTGTTGTTCCATCCAAGATGAAACGCAAGATGACAGTGGCTGAAACCATGAGCATGGGCAGTAGTCTTTCCAGCATCGCTGCCATGATTGCAACAATTGCCAATCTCAGCAAATAATGATAATGAAAATCCAAAGAACACAAAAAAGCAGGTAACGATCTTCCGTTACCTGCTTTTTTCTTATACTTTTTATACTTTTTCCTTGTTCTTTGATTATTATATGGACGTTTTACTGTTGCTTCAGATACTCTGCACACATCTCTGCACAGCGTTCGCCATCCACACCTGCAGAAACAATGCCGCCTGCATATCCAGCACCCTCACCACATGGGAAGAGCCCCTGAATACGGACATGCATCAGGGTTTCTCTGTCACGTACGATGCGGACTGGCGAAGAGGTGCGGGTCTCCATCGCAATCAGAGTAGCCTCATTGGTGAGAAAACCATGCGCATTCTTTCCAAAAGTCTTAAAGCCCTCCTGCAGGCGCTTGGAAACAAAGGATGGCATCCAGAAATGAAGCGGACTGCTGATCAAACCAGGAGCATAACTGCTCTTTGGCAAATCATAGCTCAAACGGTTGTTTACAAAATCAGCCATACGCTGCGCTGGAGCAGTCTGCTTCATATTCGCCTGCTGCCAGCACTGCTTCTCTACCCTTTCCTGGAAATGCATCATAGCCAGAGGATCCTCCAATTCCTCTTCCGACTGTACAACATCTTCAGGATGTGTCTCTACCACCATGCCGGAATTACTCCAGGCGGTACCACGGTTGCTAGGACTCATACCATTCACCACCAGCTGTTCAGGACCTGTAGCAGCAGGAATCACAAAACCACCCGGGCACATACAGAAGCTGTACACACCCCGTCCATCTACCTGAGTTACAAAACTATATTCGGCTGCAGGAAGATACTTTCCTCTGCCGTTCCTGTTGTGGTACTGTATCTGGTCGATGAGCTGGGAAGGATGCTCCAATCGGACACCGACGGCAATACCCTTGGCTTCTATTTCTATCTTCGAAGAAGCCAGATAGCGATAGACATCCCGGGCACTATGACCTGTAGCAAGAATCACCGGTCCACGATAATTCTCCTCTGCACCTGTTGCCAGGTTAACAGCTTCAACCCCAATCACACGGTCACCTTCCAGGATAAACCGAGTCATCTTGGTCTGAAAATGCACCTCACCGCCACAATTGATAATAGTATTGCGCATATTCTCTATCACGCGAGGCAACTTATCTGTACCGATATGAGGATGGGCATCTGCAAGGATGTTCGTATTGGCACCATGCTGGCAGAAAACATTCAGAATCTTATCCACGCTACCACGCTTCTTGCTTCGGGTATAAAGCTTACCGTCACTATACGCTCCTGCACCACCTTCACCAAAGCAATAGTTGCTCTCACTATCCACCTTCTGGGTCTTGGTGATGTTGGAAAGGTCTTTTTTACGCTCACGCACGTCCTTGCCGCGCTCCAGGACAACAGGGCGATATCCCAGCTCTATCAAACGTAAGGAAGCAAAGAGACCGCCGGGTCCCTCTCCTACCACAATGACTCTCGGACGCGAACTTACATCAGGATATTCCGTATGGACATACTGATCATCCTGAGGCATCTCATTGATATAGGCACGTACCTTCAGATTCACGAAAATGGTACGTTGGCGGGCATCAATACTGCGTTTCAGTACACGCACCTTATTCAAGGTTCTTGCATCCAATCCTTTTTCTTTAGCCAGATAGCGCTTGATACCCTCTTCATTGGCTGCCTGCTCTGGCAGAATTCTAATCTGATATTCCTGAATCATAGTTTTAATTTTGAACTTTGATATTTAAGCTTTGATTTCTAAAGTGTCATTGTTGCCAACACGTCAAAAGTATCCAATTGATACATTGTAAATTTACCATTCTCCAGTGTAGCAAACGTTGGCACATTACCACCCTTAGGGAAGGTGATGCTACCCGTGTTGACAATAGCTTTTCCTTCGTCATTGTGAGACAATTCCCAAAGATGCGAATGACCATAAATCATTGCATCGTAAGGTCCCTTTGGCATATTCTCCTTATTGTAAATATGTCCATGGGTTAAGAGATAGCGCTTACCGTCATCTACCAACAGAGCATAGGTTTCCATCATAGGGAAATCAAGGAGCATCTGATCTACTTCTGCATCACAGTTGCCTCTGACAGCAACTATCTTGTCAGCCAGCTCATTCAGTCGTTCCACAATCCCTTTAGGATCAATACCTTCCGGGATTCTGTTACGCGGACCATAGTTGATGATGTCACCCATGATACACATCATATCACACTTTTCCTTCTCAAAGAAATCGAGAACTTTTTCCAAGGCTGGCAAGCAGCCGTGAATATCTGAGAATAATAAATACTTCATTGTGCTTATCTATATCTGTTTCTGTTTCAATTTAACATCCGCAAAAGTACGCAAATTATCCGAAATCTCCAAACTTTTCGAGAAGATTTAACGCTTTTATCATATATAATAATGTATAGAAAGTATTTTAAGCTATAAAAAACTACAAAAGAAGGAAAAATACCTGCAAAATGCCACTTTTTCTTAGTTTTCTTTGGCAGTTTGCTATAAAATTAGTACTTTTGCCCACAAGTTCTGCTTCGGCCCCGGTCGTTTCGGGGGGAGCATTACAATACCAACGCAAAATTCAATAACGTATGAAAGTATTAAAATTCGGCGGAACATCAGTTGGTTCCGTAAAAAGCATCCTCAGCTTGAAACGTATCGTTGAAAATGAGGCAAAGAAACAGAGTGTAGTGGTTGTCGTGAGCGCACTTGGCGGTATCACTGACAAACTCTTGCAAACCTCTCAGCTTGCCCTCAAGGGTGATGAATCATGGAGAGTCGAATTCGATGCCATGGTTGATCGCCACCATAAGATGATAGATACCATCATCACCGACACAGCGGATAGAGAAAATCTTTTTAAATCAGTTGATGCCCTCTTCGAACAGTTGAAGAGCATCTACTTCGGTGTGTATCTGATTCACGACCTCAGCGAGAAGACCCAGGATGCTATCGTGAGCTATGGAGAAAGACTCAGCTCGAAGATTGTTGCCACACTGATTCGTGGCGCCAAGTGGTTTGACTCACGTAACTTCATCAAGACTGCTCGCCTCAATGGCAAGGGTAAGCATACCCTCGACAGCGAGTTGACTAACAAATTGGTGAAGGATACTTTTGCTGACCTTCCTCGCATTTCTCTCGTTCCGGGTTTCATCAGCCGTGACAAAGATACAGATCGTACCACAAACCTCGGTCGTGGTGGTAGTGACTATACTGCTGCTATCATTGCTGCAGCATTGAATGCGGAAGTCCTTGAAATCTGGACTGATGTAGATGGATTCATGACAGCCGATCCTCGTGTCATCAAATCAGCTTATACGATCAACGAACTGAGTTATATTGAGGCTATGGAGCTTTGCAACTTCGGTGCAAAGGTTATCTACCCTCCAACCATCTACCCGGTTTGTGTCAACAATATCCCAATCAAGGTAAAGAATACCTTCAATCCAGATGCTCCTGGTACCATTATCAAGAATAAGATAGACAGTGACCAGAAACCTATCAAGGGTATCTCTTCTATCAATGGTACTGCGCTCATCACTGTAACCGGTCTTTCCATGGTGGGTGTCATCGGTGTAAACCGCCGTATCTTTACTGCTCTGGCTAACGAGGGTATCTCTGTATTCATGGTTTCACAGGCTTCTTCAGAGAACTCAACATCTATCGGTGTACGTGAGCAGGATGTAGATGAAGCAATCAACGTATTGAACCGCGAATTCCACAATGAGATTGCAGATGGAGCCATGTATCCTATGCATGCAGAAACAGGACTTGCTACCATCGCCATCGTTGGTGAGAACATGAAGCATGCTGCCGGTATTGCCGGTAAGCTCTTCGGTACTCTGGGTAGAAGCGGTATTTCTGTCATCGCATGTGCGCAGGGTGCTTCTGAGACCAACATCTCTTTTGTTGTCAAGAGCGATTACTTGAGAAAGTCACTCAACGTATTGCACGACAGTTTCTTCCTTTCAGAATACAAGGTTCTCAACCTCTTTATCTGCGGTGTAGGTACCGTAGGCGGAAAATTGATTGAACAGATCAAAAAGCAGTCTGCAGACTTGATGGAACGCAGCAAGTTAAAGTTGAATGTTGTGGGTATTGCTTCTTCCAAGAACGCCATCTTCAACCGTGAGGGACTCGACCTAGAGAACTATCAGACGGAACTGAAGGATTCCTTGCCGAGCACACCGGAACTCCTTCGCGATACCATCCTCGCAATGAATATCTTTAATAGCGTATTCGTAGATTGTACAGCAAGCAAGGATGTTGCAACCTTATACCAGAGTCTTCTGGAGCATAACGTAAGTGTGATTGCTGCCAACAAGATAGCAGCTTCAAGCGAATATGAGAACTACGAGAAGTTGAAGAAGACTGCCATTCAGCGTGGTGTATTCTTCCGCTTCGAAACGAATGTGGGCGCAGGTCTTCCTATCATCGGAACCATCAACGACCTCCGAAATTCCGGAGATAAAATCCTTAAGATAGAGGCAGTTCTCTCAGGAACGCTCAACTTTATCTTTAATGCCATTTCTGGAGTTGTTCCATTCTCAGAGACAGTTAAGCTGGCTAAGGAGAAGGGTTACAGTGAACCAGATCCACGTATCGACCTCAGTGGCATGGATGTCATCAGAAAGCTTGTCATCCTCTCCCGTGAGGCTGGATACCGTGTAGAACAGGAAGATGTAGAAAAGAATCTTTTCGTACCTAACTCTTTCTTCAAGGGTAGCATTGATGACTTCTGGAAGAAACTGCCACAGCTCGATGCCGACTTTGAGGCTAAGCGCAAGACTCTGGATATGGAGCACAAGCGCTGGCGCTTCGTTGCCACCCTTGACAAGGGAAAGACCAGTGTAGGTCTGCAGGCTGTAGGTCCGGAGCACCCATTCTACAATCTCGAAGGTTCCAACAATATCGTATTGCTCACCACAGAGCGCTACAAGGAATACCCTATGATGATTCAGGGATATGGTGCCGGTGCCAGCGTAACAGCAGCCGGTGTCTTTGCCAACATCATGAGTATTGCCAACGTTTAATTTCACCGTATCAATCAATAAAGGATAACAATTATGAAGCATATTATTATTTTAGGCGATGGCATGGCCGACCACCCAGTAGAAAGACTGGGTGGAAAGACCTTGCTTCAATACGCCCATACACCATATATGGATATGCTTGCCAAGAAGGGCAAGACTGGAAGACTCATTACTGTACCCGATGGTTTTCTGCCTGGTTCAGAGGTTGCCAACAGCTCTATCATGGGTTACGACCAGAATGAGGTTTACGAAGGACGCGGTCCACTGGAGGCAGCCAGCATCGGCTACGAGTTGAAGCCAACCGACCTGGCGCTTCGCTGCAACATCATCAACGTGCAGGATGGCAAGATCATTACGCACAATGGTGGTAACCTGGAGACAGAAGATGCTGATGTACTCATCAAGTATCTCAATGAAACCCTGGGAAAGGACTATCCTGATGTAGAATTCGTAACAGGTATCCAGTATCGCCATCTGCTCGTGGTGCATCATGGCAACAAGCACATAGAATGTGCTCCACCTCATGATCATCCTAACGAGAACTGGCATGATTTGCTCGTAAAACCTATCCTGCCGGAATCAGAAATAGAAGAGGGGCATATCTCATGCAGCGATACTGCCGCTCTTCTGAACGAGTTGATTATCAAGAGTCAGGAACTCCTGGAAAATCATCCTTTCAATATAGAACGCAAGAAGCGTGGCGAGCGTATGGCAAACCTTATCTGGCCTTGGGGCGGTGGTTACCGTCCACACATGCTGACTCTTTCGCAGATGTATCCTCAAATCAAGAAGGGTTCTGTGATTTCTGCCGTTGACCTGATTCGTGGTATCGGTCATTATGCTGGTCTTCGCAACATCATCGTAGAGGGCGCTACAGGCCTTTCTGATACGAATTACGAAGGCAAGGCTGCAGCAGCTATCCAGGCTTTAAAGGATGGAGACGACTTTGTCTATGTCCATGTGGAAGCAAGTGATGAGGCTGGCCATGATGGTGATCTGGAATTAAAGCTCAAGACTATCGAATACCTCGACCAGCGCTTGATCAAACCTATCGTTGATGAGGTGAACACATGGATAGAACCAGTCTGCATCTCGGTATTGCCAGACCACCCTACTCCTGTGGAGGTCCGCACTCACGTGAAGGAACCAGTTCCTTTCCTCATCTACTATCCAGGTATCGAACCAGATCAGGTAGAGGAATACGATGAGGTAAGTTGCGTAAGCGGAAGCTATGGATTGCTCCAGCTGCAAGACTTCATGAAAGCCTTTATGGCAATCAATTAAAAAATAACAACTTAATGATAGTTATCCGAAAGCTAATCATCAAGTTCAATGTTCAAATCTCAAAGTTAAAAGCAAAAATGAAATATTATTCAACAAATAAAAAAGCACCAATCGCCGATTTACATAAGGCGGTAGTTAAAGGTTTGGCAGAAGACCGTGGTCTCTATATGCCGGAAATCATCAAGAAGTTGCCACAGGACTTCTTCGACCATATCGAGAAGCTGAGCTTCCAGGAAATTGCTTATCAGGTAGCTGACGCCTTCTTCGGCGAGGATGTAGATGCAGATTCTTTGAAGAAGATTGTATATGATACCTTGGCATTCGACTGCCCTGTTGTAGAGGTAGAGCCAAATATCTACTCCCTGGAGTTGTTCCATGGTCCTACTCTCGCCTTCAAGGATGTAGGTGCCCGTTTCATGGCTCGCCTGCTCCAGTACTTCGTTCGACAGGAAGGTAAAGAGGAGGTCAACGTGCTCGTAGCAACATCGGGTGATACGGGTTCAGCTGTTGCCAATGGTTTCCTCGGTGTAGAGGGAATCCACGTTTACGTGCTTTATCCAAAGGGCAAGGTGAGCAAGATTCAGGAGAGCCAGTTCACTACCCTCGGTCAGAACATCACAGCCCTTGAGGTAGATGGCGTTTTCGATGACTGCCAGGCGCTGGTTAAGTCTGCGTTCATGGACGAGGAGCTGAACAAGCACATGAAGTTGACTTCTGCCAACTCTATCAATGTAGCCCGCTTCTTGCCTCAGGCTTTCTATTATTTCAACGCCTATGCCCGCATGAAGGAGAAGGGCTTGGCAGACAAGTTGGTCATCTGCGTACCTAGCGGTAACTTCGGTAACATCACAGCCGGACTTTTCGGTCATGAGATGGGCTTGCCAATCCACCGCTTCATCGCAGCCAACAATGCCAATGATATCTTCTATGAGTATCTTCAGACCGGAAAATATAATCCACAGCCTAGCAAGCAGACCATTGCCAATGCTATGGACGTGGGTGATCCTTCAAACTTTGCCCGCATCTATGACCTCTACAAGGGTAATCACGATGCCATCGCTGCATACATCAGCGGAGCTACCTACAAGGATGAGCAGATAGCAGACACGATGAAGAAGTGCTATAATGAGACCAAGTATGTACTTGATCCTCACGGAGCTTGTGGCTATCAGGCATTGAAGGAGCAATTGAAGCCAGGTGAGGTCGGTGTATTCCTGGAGACTGCTCACCCAGCCAAGTTCAAGGAGAAGGTGGATAGCATCCTCGGAACCGACATCGAAATTCCAGCCCGCCTTGCAGAATTCATGAAGGGTGAGAAGAAGAGCATCCAGATGACCAAGGACTTTGCATCATTCAAGAATTATTTGATGAACGAATAAATATGAAAATCGTTATCTTAGACGGCTATGCTGCCAATCCAGGAGATTTGGATTACCATCTCCTGGAACAGCTTGGCGAGGTAGTGGTTTATCCCCGCACTTCTGATGAAGAAAAAGTGGAACGTGCCAAGGATGCAGACATCATCTTGTTAAACAAGGTTCAGATGGATGCAGAAACATTGGCGCAGCTTCCTAACTTGAAGTACATCGGAATCCAGGCTACTGGTTTCAATGTAGTGGATATAGCTGCTGCCAAGAAACAAGGTATCATCGTTACCAACATCCCAGCCTATAGCACGGATAGTGTGGCACAGATGACCTTTGCCCTCATTCTCGCTGTTACCAACCGTGTAGAACATTACACTCAGGAAAATAGAAACGAGCGATGGGCTTACAACAAGGATTTCTGCTATTGGGATACACCTTTAATGGAACTTGCAGGCAAAAAGCTTGGCATTATGGGATTGGGCAACATCGGTATGAAGGTTGCAAATATCGCCCGTCAGTTCGGTATGGACGTTTGCGCCTGCACCAGCAAGAACTCTTGCGACCTTCCTGAATGGATTCAAAAGGTCAGCAAGGATGGACTGCTTGCCACAAGTGATATTCTCACCCTGCATTGTCCTCTCTCAGATGATACCTATCACCTTATAAATAAGGAGAATATCGAAAAGATGAAGGATACGGCCATTCTGGTGAATACCGGTCGCGGACCATTGGTAGATGAAGAGGCTGTTGCAAAGGCTTTGCACGACCAGAAACTCGGTGCTTATTGTGCGGACGTGATGAGTCAGGAACCACCTTCTAAAGAGAATCCTCTTTTTAAGGAGCCTAATGCCTATCTCACTCCTCACATTGCCTGGGCTACCTTTGAGGCTCGCAAGCGCTTGAATAGCCAGGTAGCTGCCAACGTAAAGGCTTTTCTTGAGGGAAACCCTATCAATGTGGTGAACCCATAAATTGTATATTTATTTCGATAAAATAAGTAAACCGCTTATTCCCTAGATTTTATGGGGGATAAGCGGTTTATTTTTTTCCCTTAAGGGAAAATAAAAATATCCTTAAGGAAAAATATATTTTTCTTTAAGGGTAGGAAAACTTTTCCTTAAGGACATTATTGCAACAGAGTAGCGTTGTATATTTATTTCTTAGATGTAAACATCAGTTATCTCACTGGAACCTATCGCCTTCTTATCAGAATATAGATGATAACAGGTGCACCAAAAAGAGGAGTAACGGCATTGAGCGGAACGATTCCCCCATCTGATGGCAGTGAACAGAGAAGATTACATAGAAGGGCAATAGCCGCTCCCATCAGCATTGAAACTGGCAGAAGCTGTCGATGATTTTCTGTACCAACCAGCAGACGTGATATATGAGGAGTGGCAAGTCCAATAAAGGCTATAGGGCCACAAAAAGCAGTAACTACTGCAGTAAGCATACCGGTTATGATGAGCAGGGCTATTCGGAGTTTCCTGATAGGAAAACCTAGATTCTCTGCATATTGCTCTCCCAACAGCATTGCATTAAGCGGCTTGATGAGTAAAAGGGAGACCAACAGACCGAGGATGGCAAATGGCACAAACCATCTCACCTCGTCCATAGAAACATTGCCGAAACTTCCCATTCCCCATATCAGATAGGATTTCACACCTTCTGCCGTACTGAAGAAATTCAATAACGAGATGGCGCTGCTGGCAAGATAACCTACCATCAAACCGATAATAAGAAGGACTGTATGACTTCTAACAATGGCAGAAAAAGCTGTGATGATTCCCATCACCAGCATTGCACCTGCAAAGGCTGACACCAGAATAGCCATGAATCCACCAATAGCATAACCACATTCTTCATCCAGAAAACCCAGACAGAGATTATTCAGACTTATGTTGCCTCCAAAGGCTAACATAACGATGGCAACAGCCAAGCCTGCTCCACTGCTGATTCCAAAAACATCCGGTCCTGCCAGAGGATTACGGAAAGCTGTCTGGAGCAGTAAACCGCTTGTGGCAAGAGCTGCACCAGAAAGCAAAGCTGTGATGGCCTGCGGAAGACGTGATTCGAGGATAATATAGCCATAAGTATCAGAGACAGCCTGATTCCCCGTCAATACACCTACCACCTCCCTGTATGGAATGTTGACGCTACCCCATACCAAATTGCCAGAGAACAACAGCATGATGGCAACTGCCAAGACAATAGAGATAATGACTTTGTTCATGGTTTCTATTGTAATTGACGATGATAGAATCTCAAAGTTCCCAACATTCTGATATCCTTTGCATACTTCGAGAACTTAGCGTGATCAGCAGGATGTGAAAGGATAATAAACTCACGAAGCAGGATTTCAGGATGAAAACTGGTGAGTTCAAAATAGGGTTCTGTACTGGTATCCACCTCGTAAATCTGCGGATTGGCAAAGCAATGAAGAGCTTTGTAGCCATCATACTCCTGAAGCAATTGGGCACGTGTTAATGGTGCACCGCCGAAATACTTGAATGCCCAGACATCAATATCTTTGCCTTTTGAAAGAATCTGCTCCGGACTCATCGCAAGACTTCCACTGTGCAAATCGTCTTCAAAGACATAACGGGCGTTGGCATCCTTTAGCAAAATGCCTATAGTACTCTGTCCTCCAGGAACATACCATACGCTTCCCGTTTTTCTTTCGGTCAACACCGACAGACCTTGTGGCAACTTCCTGGCAACAGCCTTCAGATGCTGATAATCCTGTTCTATGTGCGTAAAGAGCGAGTCCGCATTCTTATCAAAAAGCATCCCATAAAACTTCATCCATTCTGCTCTCCCCAATGGCGAAGTCTCCATATAATCGGCAGCTTCAATGATGGGAATATGAAGTTTATCCAACTTACCATACCCTCCGCTGTTCTCGAAAGGAGAAACCAGGAGAGCCTCCGGCTTCAAGGAGATGATACGTTCAATATCCGGTTGCATGCTGGAACCACAATCCACCACTCTCTTCCTGATATCTGGAATATTGATATAATTCATATCACATACGCCACTAATGGCATTCTTGCAACCCAGTTCATACATCAGCTGACAATGAGGTCCCGTAAAGACCACGCTGCTCGTTACCGGTGTACGGACCGTATCTGTAGCGCATCTGACTGCAGAAGCACGTCGTAGAGCAAGCCGTGCTACTGTTTCATTTCCCTCCTTCCCTTTTGGCACCAGAATGTAGCGATGCAGAAGAGTTCCCTCTTTCCAAGGATTGGCAAGAATCACCTCAGTATATTCTTCTCCATGCTTCACCATAGTGAGATGCTGCGCATATTTCATCGGGATAGTATCTCCTGCATCCATATTATCTCCAGCCTGCGTCTTACCCACCTGGCAGGATACAAGAAGATAAGCAATCCCCAAGAACAAAGCTGCCTTAAAAATCCTATGATTGATAAATATCTTTTTCATCATTAAACATAATTATATAATCTGTCTGCAAAAGTACAAAGAAAAAATAAGGCAGACAAGTTTTCTGCAAAAAAAAATGCTCCGGGAAAAGTCTTGAAACCTTTCCCGGAGCAATAATCATTATTTCTAAAAGGGTTCAGGCAAAATTACTTGCTCTCCTCCTCAGCCTTCTTGGTCTCAGCAGCTGTAGGACCATAGTAGCCATAGTAAGCCTGGTAGCGAGTGTAACCCCAGTTAGCCTGAGTCTTCTCTGGGTCGAGCTCCTTAGCCTTGTCGAGAACCTTGATAGCCTCCTGGTAAACCACCTTGCGGCCATTTGGATCCTGCAAGTTACCAGCCTTGCTGTTGTAGCAAGCACCGAGGTAAACCAAAACTACAACGTTGTCTTGCTTTGCGTCGAGAGCCTGCTTGAGGCACTTGATAGCATTGTCTGCATCATTCTTCTGGATATACATCATACCCTTGTTAGCGAGAGCAACGAAGTTCTTAGGGTTCTTAGCGATAGCGCCATCCAAAAGTTCCATCTGCTCCTTCTCCATCTTCATAGAAGAATACATAGAGTTCAAACCATCAAGGATGACATCGTTAGTCTGATCCTTATCGAAGAGAGCCTTCAGCTTATCAACATAAGCCAAAGAATCAGCCTTAGTCTTCAAACCATCCTTCATTACATAGAGCTTGAGGTTGAGAGCATCCTTAGCCTCCTTCTCGCTTGTCATAGCGATGTCGCAATACTTCTCGCAACGGGCAGCATCCTTAGCCTGATAAGCATAACGAGCTGCGAAGAGAGCTACCTGACCGATATAATCCTTCTCAGCATCCTTCTGCTTAGCATCAATGCCAGCGAAGAGAGGATCAGAATCAGTATCGAGGAATGCACCCCAGTACTTCAATACCTCGTCTGCCTTATTGTTCTGAGCTGCAGCCTGACCTGCGTTCACGAGCTGCTGGCGAGCTGCCCAAACACGTGATGCATTGCCATTGAACTTAGGAGCCACCTTACCCTTAGCATTAGGAAGCTGATCGTACTTATAGCACTCAATAGCATTCATCAATGCATTGTAAGCACCCTCGTTCATAGCATTCTCATCCACTGGATCATTCTTCTTCATGATCTGATTGGTCTGCTGGATGCTCTGCTGGTCATTGAAAGCCTTCATTCCGAGATCAACAAGCTTGTTGTAAGCCTTTGCCTTCTCAGCATCGTTAGCCAACTGACCCAAATTCTGCTTAACCAAAGCCTCAGCCTCAGCATAAGTCTTAGCCTTCAGCACTGCCTTGAGGGCATCGCTGTCTCCTGCGAATGCTGATGTGGTACCTAGTACCATCATTGCAGCAACGATTAACTTTTTCATTTTGTTTAAAGTTTAAAAAGTTGAAATTTATAATTCTTTACGCGTCTTCAATATCATGAGAACGAGTGTTCAAGATGTTACTCCTGAACGTTCTCGTCTTCTTTATTCTCCAACTCAGTTTCAGCCTCGGCTACTTCTTCGGCAGTCTTGGCACCCACTGTATCATTCTCTATCTCCTCGCTCTTCTTGGCCCAGGCAGAACGGCTCTCCTCTTCTACCGAAGCTTCAAGCTCTGAGCTCATCACCTTACATACGCTGGCGATGACATCATTCTTCTTAGCCAGATTGATGAGACGAACACCCTGAGTAGCACGACCCATCACGCGGCAGTCTGCCACGGCAAGACGAATCACGATACCACTCTGGTTGATGATCATCAGGTCGTTTTCATCAGTAACGTTCTTGATAGCAACCAGACGACCGGTCTTTTCGGTGATGTTGAGTGTCTTTACACCCTTGCCACCACGGTTGGTTACACGGTAATCAACTACGTCTGAACGCTTACCATAACCCTGTTCGCTCACTACCATTACGGTCTCCTTCTCAGGATCATTGACTACAATCATACCAATCAAGGCATCATCACCCTCATCGAGACGCATACCACGAACACCGGTAGAAGTACGTCCCATGGTGCGGATCTGATTCTCATCGAAACGAACGGCATGACCATTGCGGTTAGCGAGAATCAACTCATTATGGCCATTGGTCAAGCGAACATCTACCACCTCATCGCCTTCAACGATATTGATGGCAATCACACCATTGGCACGAGGACGAGAGTATGCTTCAAGACAAGTCTTCTTGACTGTACCATTCTTGGTAGCAAAGACTACATAGTGACTATTGATGAACTCAGCATCATTCAATCCCTTTAATCGGAGGAATGCATTCACCTGATCATCGCTCTCAATGTTGAGGAGATTCTGGATGGCACGACCCTTGGAATTGCGGTCCCCCTCTGGAATCTCGTAACACTTTAACCAGTAGCAGCGGCCCTTCTTGGTGAAGAACAGCATTGTCTGGTGCATTGTTGCAGGATAGATATACTCGGTAAAGTCCTTATCACGGGTGCGGGCTCCCTTGGCACCAACACCACCTCTAGCCTGCTCACGGAACTCTGACAATGGAGTGCGCTTGATGTATCCGAGATGACTGACTGTGATAACCACAGGATCGTTTGGATAGAAGTCCTCTGGATTAAACTCGTGATCGTCTGGCTTGATCATAGTACGACGTGCATCGCCATACTTCTCCTTCACCTCATTGAGTTCATCCTTCATCACCTTCTTGCAAAGTTCAGGATCATTCAAGATCTGGTTCAAATAGTCGATGGTCTTCATCAACTCATTGAATTCATTGTGCAACTGCTCCAGGCGCAAGCCAGTCAGCTGGCTGAGGCGCATGTCAACGATAGCCTTACTCTGCAGTTCGTCGAGTTCAAAACGCTTCTCCAAGTTGCGCTGAGCATCAGAAGGAGTCTTGCTGGCACGGATGATATGAACCACCTCATCAATATTGTCGCAGGCGATAATCAATCCCTCGAGGATATGAGCACGCTCCTGTGCCTTCTTCAATTCAAACTGAGTACGACGGATTGTAACATCATGACGATGTTCAACAAAGTACTTTACACATTCCTTCAAACTCAGGAGGCGTGGACGGCCATTAACAAGAGCTATACAATTTACTGAGAATGAACTCTGAAGAGCTGTCAGCTTGAAGAGTTTGTTCAAGAGAACATTAGCATTCGCATCACGCTTTACATCAACCACGATACGCATACCCTGGCGACCAGACTCATCGTTAACATTGGCAATACCATCCACTCTGCCTTCCTTGGCAAGATCAGCAATAGCCATCACGAGCTGCTCCTTGTTGACACCATAAGGAATCTCGGTGATGACAATCTTATCGTGATTTTCACCAGACTCGATCTCTGCAGTAGCACGTACCACAATTCTACCCTTACCGGTCTCGTAGGCATCCTTCACTCCCTGGATACCATAGATGGTAGCACCAGTAGGGAAATCAGGAGCAGGGATATACTGCATCAGGCCGTCTGTATCAATATCATTATTGTCGATGTAAGCACAGCAGCCATCAATTACTTCACCCAGGTTGTGGGTAGGAATATTGGTAGCCATACCTACAGCAATACCGTTACCGCCATTTACCAGCAGATTAGGAATCTTGGTAGGCATTACGGAAGGTTCCTGGAGAGTGTCGTCGAAGTTGTTCATCATATCAACGGTCTCCTTGTCGAGGTCGTCCATGATGTGCTCACCCATCTTGGAGAGTCGGCACTCTGTATAACGCATCGCAGCAGGAGAGTCGCCGTCCACAGAACCGAAGTTACCCTGTCCATCAATCAAAGTGTAACGCATGTTCCACTCCTGACCCATACGAACCAAGGCACCATACACAGAAGAGTCACCATGTGGGTGGTACTTACCAAGTACCTCACCAACTACGCGGGCACACTTCTTGTAAGGTTTATCACTGGTGTTTCCAATACCCAGCATACCATAGAGGATACGGCGGTGCACAGGCTTGAAACCATCGCGTACATCAGGGAGGGCACGAGCCACGATAACTGACATCGAATAATCGATGTAGCTCGACTTCATCTCCTCCTCAATGTTGATCTTCATGATTCTATCATGATCCATTGTCTGATTTTCGTCCATATTTAAATTTTAATTGTTTATACCTTATTATATATATACCTATTTACCTTCTATTTTCAGGCGTTGACAGGTATTTGCCACCATCCAAGAGAGAAGCATCAGCGATAGCTTCCAACCAACCTTGCAAAAATGGCTCGAAATTGCGTTTAAGGGCATTTTTTTGCGTTTTAAGCCGTTTTAGCCTCTGCAAAATCACGACAAAGGTACAAAAATAAAATGAAATAAAAGGCACAGAATCGAAAAAAAACGATAATTTAGCATTAATTGTGTTTTAAATAAGTAAAAAAGTTGCCTAAACTCTTGTTTGTTACCAAAATAATGTGTACTTTTGCATTATAATTTAATGAGTAAGACATGCAAAATCCATTTCAACATATCAACGACGTACTCAACTACAGTGGCAAAGAAGCCTACCGTATGTTGGGAAATCAGGTGAACACTGAGCACCTGATGTTGGGAATCCTGCATTGTAACAACAAGCAGGTGAACGATATTTTCGAGCATTTTGGCATCAACACCGACGTACTCCGCTCCACGCTTTACGATTCACAGGAACAGGCGATAGACAAAATCTCAGCAGAGGAAATTGCGGAAACAGAAGAAGGACGAGCCTTGAAGTACGACAAGGAGACCAGCGAAGTGATCAGCGAAGCCATTATCGAAGCTCGTCTCTGTGAGGGAAAGGCTGCTCTGGTACAACCGGAGCACCTGCTGCTCGCCATCCTGAAGAAGGATGAGTGCGACCCTGCCAAACTGCTCATCACACAAGGTCTGACCTATAAGAAACTGTTCGACTATATCAATGGTATCAACCTGGACATTGACAACAAACTTAATAAGTTGAACCAAGAAGTAGAGAACTACAAGCGCAATCAGATTGACGGGGATTCAGAACAGGAAGCTGTAGATGAAAAACCGGAAACAGAGACTGCGCCAGAGCAGGAACAAGAATCTGCCGAAGGCGACATCAACATGATTGACCTGCGAGATAAGCAACAGCTTCCAGAAAATCAGGAAGAAGCCGACACAGCTACCCTTCCTGACGGTGCAGCTTCAGCCCAGGACAATCAGGGAGACCTGCTGGACCCAGAGGAGGAACCACTCGACTTCAGTGAAAATCAAAATTCCGGCAACGGAAAGCAGGGTGGCAACAACGGCAAGAATGCACGCAATGTAGTGGGCGCCAAGCCAACCAAGTCGAATACTCCATATCTAGACAAGTTCAGCTACGATCTGACCAAGGCTGCCAAGGACGGAAGCCTGGATCCTGTAGTAGGAAGAGACAAGGAGATTACCCGCCTGATGGAGATTCTGGGAAGAAGAAAGAAAAACAACCCAGTATTAATAGGTGAACCTGGTGTTGGCAAAAGTGCCATCGTAGAAGGACTGGCACAGATGATTGCCAAGGGCGACCAGAGTTCCCTCTTCTTCAACAAGCGAGTATTGAGTCTCGATATGACAGGCATTGTTGCCGGCACCAAGTATAGAGGTCAGTTTGAGGAGCGCATCAAGGGAGTCATCAAGGAACTGGAGAGAAACCCGAACATCATCGTTTTCATCGATGAAATCCACACTCTGATTGGTGCGGGTGGCGCAGAAGGAAGCATGGATGCTGCCAACATCATGAAACCAGCTCTGGCACGTGGCTTCATCCAGTGCATCGGAGCCACCACCCTCAACGAATATCGCAAGAGTATAGAAAAGGATGGTGCTTTGGAACGTAGATTCCAGAAAATCATCGTAGAACCTACTACTGCCGAAGAGACGCTGGAGATTCTGCATAACATCAAGGAGAAATACGAAGAGCATCATAATGTGAGCTACACAGACGAAGCACTGAAAGCATGTGTAAAGCTTGCAGACAGATACATGCACGACCGCTCCTTCCCAGACAAGGCCATTGATGTGATGGACGAGGCTGGCGCTCACATTCACATTAACAGTGCGACCGTCCCTGACGAACTCATAGAGGCAGAAAAGAAACTCAATGCAACCATCGCCAAAAAGCAGGTTGCCGTGGCAAGCCAGAACTTTGAGATGGCTGCGACATTGAGAGACTACCAGACAAAGCAGGAACGCGACATTGAGATGATGCGCAAGCAATGGGAACATGGCGATCCGAACCACCGTGTCACCCTAGACGAAACGGAAATCGCCAAGGTAGTAAGCAACATGACAGGCATCCCTGTCCAGCAAATGGCAGAGAGTGAGAATATCCGTCTGAGAAATATGGGCAAGGTACTCAAGGAAAAAGTGATTGCCCAGGACGCTGCCATCGACAAGGTTGTAAAATCCATCCAGCGCAACCGCATGGGATTGAAAGACCCTAACCACCCTATCGGCGTGTTTATGTTCCTAGGTCCTACAGGTGTCGGAAAGACCTACCTCGCCAAGAAACTGGCAGAAGAGATGTTCGGTTCGGCAGATGCACTCTTCAGAATCGATATGAGCGAGTATGCTGAAGGATTCAACACTTCACGACTCATCGGTTCGCCTCCAGGATATGTAGGCTACGATGAAGGTGGACAGTTGACAGAGAAAGTACGCCGCAAGCCATATAGCATCGTTCTGCTGGATGAGATAGAGAAGGCAAACAGCCAGGTGTTCAATCTCCTGCTGCAGGTAATGGATGAAGGAAGACTGACAGATGGAAACGGCCGCTTGATTGACTTCCGTAACACCATCATCATCATGACCTCCAACGCCGGTACCCGACAGCTCAAGGAATTCGGCAGAGGCGTAGGTTTTAATGCAGGCGGAATCGGCAGCAACGGAATGCCTATAGACGAAAAGGATAAGGAGTATGCTCGTAGCGTCATTCAGAAGCATCTGTCCAAGCAGTTTGCTCCGGAGTTCCTCAACCGTCTTGATGAGATCATCACCTTCGACCAGCTCGATTTGCCTGCTATCACCAGCATCGTAGATCTGGAGCTGAAATCTCTCGTAAAGCGAATTGAGAATCTGGGCTATCATTTCCAGATGACCGACAAGGCAAAGGAATTTGTAGCCAGCAAGGGATACGATGTGCAGTTTGGTGCCCGCCCACTGAAGCGAGCTATCCAAAACTACGTAGAAGACGGACTCTGCGAACTCTTGATGGAAGGCAACCTGAAGCCTGGATCCGTCATCAGCATCGGAAAGAATCCGAAGAAAGACGAATTGACTTTCAAAAATATGATAAAAGATTAAATTGGTATAGATACTTTTACTTATGGGAGCTTGTCTGTAAAGGCAGGCCCCCATTTTTGTTAATGATAGTTAAGCGAAAGAAAACTCTTCACAAATTATTTTCTCAATTAGAAAATTTTGGTTACCTTTGCATTCACGTAAAGAGAAAAGCCATGATGGCTCAGTTGGTAGAGCAACGCATTCGTAATGCGTGGGTCGCGGGTTCGAGTCCCGCTCGTGGCTCTCTTTTCTTCAGCAAGCCGTGCTTGCATCTCCCTCCAAAAGTTTTTTGTCTGCGAGATTAGCACATCGGTAGTGCACGGGCTTCCCAAGCCTGTGAGGCGGGTTCGACTCCCGTATCTCGCTCCATCCACAAGAAAAGACTCTCGTTTCTCGTTCCCCAGTCCTCGTACAAACTCCCTCATTTCATCCCACCCCGCCATCCTCTGAAAATTCTGCATTGGAAGCGTAAACCTTTACGCACGTTTTTCAGGTTTTTCGATATAAGATACCGATATTTTTTATACCTTTGCATCAGATTTCAGCTACTGGCGACACCCAGAAGGTAGCAGAGGGCGCACTCGGCTTCGACTACATCTGGCAATACCAATTGAAAAGACAATATAAATAGGTATTATTAGAAGGTAAAAAGATAACGTAAAGTCCGGTAAGGCAAGCGAAAGCTTGATTCTTACCGGACTATTTCTTTATGAAATGGACTGACACTTGAGAAAAATTAAAGCCAATAGCTTAAGATAAATAAAGCCAATAGATGGCTGCAAGAACAGCTACGAGAATAACTCCCACCACCGTCTTGACCATACAGGTTGCAACCTTCTTCAGGATAAAAAGCCCAACAACCAGCGCCACAAGGGCAAAAGCGTAATAAAGGAAATCACTATCCATTTCGTCCCTCCTTTCTGAATGGCTTGCGGTTTGCCTCCTTAGGATTTCTGCCTCTTTCATCGAAAGGTCTGTTATCTTCCTTCATCGCTCTGACGAATTCATTTGGAATCGGAGTTTCGAATTCCATTGGCTGATGGGTTACCGGATGATAGAAGCAGAGAACATAGGCGTGCAGGCAAAGGCGACCACATGGATCATCACCATTACCATACTTGATGTCTCCACATACAGGATGACCCATATCGGCTGTATGAACACGAATCTGGTTCTTGCGGCCTGTCTCCAACTTATACTCTACCAAAGAATGCGCTGTGGTTCGCTGCAGGGTATGGAAATGGGTAACAGCATACTTGCCACCATTGTCAGTATCGCTGGCAAAGGTAATGTACGCCTTGTTGTCCTTCAACCAGTTGGCAACCGTACCTTCATCTTCCTCCATCTCTCCAGAAACCAGCGCCACGTATCGGCGGTCATATACATTATGGTGCCAGTCGTCTTCCAGGGCAAGTTCTGTCTGCTTGTCCTTGGCGTAAATCATCAAGCCCGAAGTATCTCGGTCAAGACGGTGCACCACATGAGCCTGACAGTTCTGACGGGTCTTGTGGAAGTAATCATCCAATACGCTCTTTACATTCAGGGTAGAATGACCGGCAGCCATACTGAGAATGCCCACGTTCTTTTCGATGACGATAAGATAACGATCCTCATAGACAATCTTAAGATAACGGCTCTTGAAGACATCCTGGTTCTTCTTGGTCTTGCTCACGCTTACCTTCATACCAGGTTTCAGGGCATAGTCAAACTGGGTGATGGTTTTGCCATCCACCTTGATTCCCCTACCCTGCAGAGTCTGCTTCACCTTGGTCTTGCTAGGACCTTTCACGTTTTCCATCAGCCATTCCAGCAACTGCGCAGGCTTCTCCACCTTGTAGTGGTCGTATTCATTGGGATTTCCGTAGCCATAAGCATTGTTGGCGTGCTTACTAAAATTTCCTTTTCTATTTTGTTGTCTCATGTTTTAAAACCAATTTCGTGTTTTGGATTCATCTTTTGTTCTTAACACTCAAACCGAAGAATCAGCCCCTATTGGCGCCAATTCAGCCTACAAAAGTAAGACTTTTCTGCAAAA
>ERZ779999.65-NODE-65-length-21115-cov-30.8425_pt1 | contig 21115 bp, 7 predicted proteins | sample MGYA00511932_ERZ779999 | MGnify/ENA primary metagenome ERZ779999 (study PRJEB29588, sample SAMEA2145251) | human gut metagenome | biome: human gut; feature: human-associated habitat; material: faeces | place: Denmark | collected 2008/2010 ...
GAGCGTGTAACCTTCAACTCGCTTTCCTTCTCAGACTCAACGATGTCAAGATAACCGTCACCATCCACATCCTGCAAAGAGTATGTAGGGCGGTTGATGCTGTGAGAAGTGGAAGCACCAGGGTTGGTTGAAATCTTGATGCTTATGACAGGAATGTTGATGGTCAAAGTGAACGCTGCGTTTGCAGACTCGGATGTAGAGGCAGATTCACTAAGCGCATTCGCACCCTTCCAACTGATAGGTTCATCAAAACCATTACCTGTATTGAGGGCAACAGTGATACCGTCACCATTCTTCCATACCTTGTCAGGAAGACCGTCAGAATTGATGTCGATAAGATTATACTCCTCTTCGCTTTCTGAGGTTACGAGACCAAAGCCTGCGGAGAAACTACCAGAGGCCTTGTTTATATCCTTATACTTTTCATCTTGAAATTTACCCCAACCTGCCTCGGGAGTATTACCACTTGCACCAATATTATAAGAAAGACTCTTACCGCCTTGGATGCGGTCCAGCCCCCAGTCAACAGGCTCAGTGAAGGCATAGCCAAGGTTCAGTTTTACTTTCTTGTCTGAAAGAATCTTGTCGGGAAGTCCATCGCCATTGATGTCAATGAAAGATTCAACTGCCTCATCCGTATTCTTTGGCGCACTGCCAGAAATGGAGAATTGAGCCAGCCATGCAGTCTGCTGGTTCAGTATGGTTGCCTTGCCCTTGGAGATTAGATTTGTGATGCTTGACGCTGAAGCCACAGGGTTACCGCCATATCCCCATGCCTGTGAAGCATTGTCGGAGTTGTTAGAGCCGATGCCCTTGTAGATTTCGCCACTCAGTCCACCAAGAGAGTTGGTGTATTGAATCGTACCACCAGCGATGATGTCCGGGAAACCATCACCATTCATGTCCATCATGGTGACCTCTGTCTTGGCACTACCGCTCGCATCGTTGTGTGTGATACCAAGCGCACCGCCTTGCACTACCGTGCTCTTGCTGGACATCACTTGGCTTACTGCCGCAGCACCAGTACCTTGCAAATGTTCTCCTGCAAGTCCTGCCACCTCGGTATTGTTCTCCAAAGGATTGGAGAGAAGAACATCCTGCTCGGTCAGTCGGGCTGTGCTTGCCTCGGTTGCAGTAAGATAGATGTCCTGTCGCTGACCGACCCACTTGTCCATAGAAGTCTGGTCTGTACCCAATGGAGTGAATGCCATCGTGAGAGGATCAACCTTGTCGTTCTCGTTTTCAGGCAATTTCAGCAATGACTCGTCAATAGGCTTTGCATATCTGCCCTCTGCCGAGTTATAAACAAAACCTCCCCAGCCACGGTAAAGCATACCGAAGCCAAGATTGTCATTCTCTGCATAGAATCCAGCAAGCAGATTCTCAGTTACGAGACCTGCCGCATCTTTCAGAATGGAAACAGAGGCTGAAGTAACAGTTTCATTAGAGATTGCTGCCGGATAGCTGTATTCAAACCAGATGTTCTTTCCTGCAGTAGTTGCAAATCGCAGAGTATCGGCTTTCAAGATGCCATTCTCGATATTGAAAGACTTCTTGCCAACAAGTGCATCCTCTGTCTTGGCGGTCAAAGTAATCTGACCGTTGATAGAATTGTCAGAAAGGATAAGCACTGGTGACACAACCATAATTGTATCTGTTGCAGTGGTCAAGTATGGCTTGCCCTCTGACAAGGCATTTGCAAATATCTTGTAGTGTGCAGGAACGGCTACAGTCTGTTCGATATTGGCAGAGTCCTTATAAGTCACAGACGCTTGCCAACCTATATTCTTCCAATCAACATTTGAGGTTGATGAAATCTCAAAGCTGAAATTGGTCAGCTTTTCAGTATTCTCCAGACTGATGTTGAGTGAATCGCCATTGAAAGTCTCATTAGCCTTTAATGTACGAGCAAAGACCGTCTTCTCGATATAGTTCGGATTGTCATTGCCCTCACTGTCCTTCTTGTCGTTGCTTCCAATGATGCTAAGGACAACATCGTCTGTTGTGGCAGGCTTATGGAAAGCACTGTGGACCTCCACGCTTGCACCATTCTCTACATTGGCAGAGGTGTTCACATCATAAATGGCACCATCCTCTGGCTTGTACTCTGTTGAAGAAAGCCCGTTAGGCAAGATATTTGACTCGCCTGCGTATGTAATGGTAGGCGACCAGCTCACCTTGTCAAAAGAACCGTTGCTTGTTTCCTCAGAGCCAGACTGGACACGGAAATAGATCCTGTCACCACGCTTGACGGCAACAGATGATACGGCTGCGCTGTATGGACTGTTGTCACCCTTGGCTATCGTCTTGTTCCAAAGTTCATTGCCTCCCTTTTGGATGGCAATTCTTACGCCGTCTGCCTTCTGATACTCGTCAGCATCATAGTCATCTGTTGGTGCAATGAGGCTTACTTGACCAGTTACGCTGACAGTTCCGTCCTTAGGAGCCTGCCATACACGCACAATGTCCTCCATCGGTGAGTTCTTGATGGCTTCCGCCTGCTCATCCTTACTGACCTCCATGACAGAAGTGTCAACCTTGCCACCATAGATGATTGGGCTTGGCGTGTCGGCACTGCTCAATGTAAACGTAGGCACGGCATTGCCAGATCCGTCAAACTCCAAATGGTTGAAATATACCTTTCCATTGGAAACGAGGTCAACAAGTCCGTCACCGTTGATGTCGCTGAAATACTGAGTGGTCTTGGTCTTAGTGGTTGACTTGTCCGTTCCGACAACGGCAGTCAGAACATTCCAACCGACAACGGCTTTCGCACCGAAAGAGTTCGTAGAACTTTTGGTTGTCGAGAAGTTACTGATACCCTTTACCTTGACAGGCTCACCATATACTACTTCTCCGTTGTCTGTCTTGACCTGTGGACGATAATATACGGAACCACCAGACTTGTATACCTTGTCAGGAAGTCCGTCACCGTTCAAGTCAACGAATGCGGAAAGTCCCTTGCTGGTATCGCTGGAGTAGCTGTAAGAACCTCCTATTGTATTGTCTTTCCATTTGCTTCCGTCCCAAGGTCCCACACCTGCATAGAACGAACCGCTTACAGAAGAACTTGTAGTTCCGCCAAGTGCAGTTGGCTTGTCGCTGAAGCGCTTGCTGACAGTCTTCAATGGATTGACGAAACCTGCGTCAAGTCCGTCATCGTGCGTGTTCCATTTCTCGGAATCGTCCTTGAACGGAACATATCCCTTTTCAGCCTGCACATCATCATAATAGTCGAAGTTCTGGAAAGCCACTTCCTTTCCTGTGTTGTCATACTGTCTGACACCTGTGAGCATTTCCTTGTGGAATGCACCTTCCTTGTAGTCAAAGGCATAGCTGCGCAGGGTCTCGCCCTGGAAATTCACGGTCACTTTCTCCAACAGCTTGTTGGAGGAGGCGAGGAATCCATAGCGGGCATTGTTGGTCTTTACCTGCTTTACCTTGTTGCCATCAAAGAGTACAACGGTGTGCGGTTCCTGTCCTGCATTACCTGCGTGAACCTCCTTCAGATATGCAGCCTTTGCCTTCAAGCCGCCACGCACATCCTCATCCACGATGTCATACACATATTCTATATAGTCACCGTGGAGTTCCTCGACACGTTTCAGCTTCCATTCGGCAATCACCTCACGGGTACTGCCCGAAGCATCGGTGACATTGCCCTTTACAACAGCTCCGTCACCACCATAGATGTACTTGACACCCTGCTTGTCTGTAACCTCCCAATAATAGTTGGCAGGACTGTCACCCTTGCGGATGATACGGCTGAAATCACCGCCTTGGCGGGTGTAGAACTGGCGGTCAGCCTTTCTGTTCATCTTCTCGCCACGGTGTGCGACTCCCATCTGGCCGTTGTCGTCCATGGTGGAGAGCATTGAACCGGACAAGAGATAAGTCTCCGTCTCTTTTGACTGGTCATAACGAGGCACGCCCCACCGGGTGTCAAGCGTAATGCTTGGCACGCTGACGTTCCAACCCTCGCCAAGCCAACCGCTACCGCCCTCGTTGCTGTACTGCAAGCCAAGGCTTGGCTGCATACCGTTTCGTGCTGGCGGCATCTCGAACGGATACTGCAGGTTGGCAGAGCCACGGTTGTTTGCGCTTGGAGGCGCAATGACATTTATCTTCGCCGTCGGGTCAGCCGCCTTGATGTCGTTCATCATCGTCGGGGCAAAGCCTTCGGTCTGCGGTGACTCCGGGGCCTGTATCACACCGTTAATCATGTCGGTGAAGTGGGTCGTCTTTGAAACGACACACTCTTCCTTCTTGTCCACACGCACACGCTCCAACGCAACCCAATGCTTCTCGGCCGGGTCGTAGTAATAGGTACGGATGTCGTCCTCGGTATAGCCGCTTGGTATTCTCGTGCGGTCATACTTTATCTTGACAGTCGCGCCCTCGCCTGTGAAGTGTGTTCCGTGAGGGAGAAAACGGTAGCCATGTCCTCCTGCCGTGACATTGGTCATGGCAAAGTCAAGCTCAGGAACATTCTCCTCTCCGATAGAGTTCACGGAAAGGCTTCTGTTCCGAATGAGGTCTTTCTGAAGAACGACCAGTTTGCTACCTCCTACAGAGATACTGTCAGAGACACCCTTCTTGAAGAGTTTTCTCACGGCTGTCCCGTCCTTTGCCGAAAGGGACAGTGTGGCGGCAAGCAGTAAAACCAATGCCCACGCCACCTTCTGTATATAATTCTTCATGCGTATCTTCCTTTAAGTTACTTTACTGAGATTTTCCTTGTATGCTCCCCATTCTCGGAGATTGCCTTCACGACATACACACCCGATGCGGGAACCTTGAAGTCGGCTTGCTTGACGCTTTCGCCTGTCATTTGGCGTGACACTACCAGTTTGCCTGATACGTCAAACACCATCAATGTGGCTGCAGAAGGCTTGTCCTGTGTGAGTTTAGCCTCGTAGATGCCTGTCGTAGAACCGTTGCCATTGACAGTGAAATCCTCGTCTTCTCCAGAAATGAAGGAGTTGTCAGCCTGTCTGTCCGAGCTGCCCACATGGTTCTCCCTTGCCTGTGTTCCGTTAGGCATACTTGCATCACACTCGCTGCCGACATAGACGGTCATCGTTGTCGTACACTTCTTGGGTGTTTCTATCTGCACGTTGCCCCTTGTGGTGAATGAGGTTACAGGCGTACCGTTTACGGTAAGATCTGTGATATGGGTCTCGCCCTTTCCGTACTTGATGCAGAACCGCCATGCACGAAGTGACCAGACATATTCATGATGCACGGTCTGTCCGTTCAACTTGTATGTGACCTGCATATTGCGGACTGTAACACTGAGCACATCGCCCGGCTTGATGGTGACATATTTGGTTAGGCTTGTATATCCACCGGTTATGATATGCGCCTTGTCGCCCCGCACGTCGAAGCCATATTGGGTGATCTCGTCCGTGAGGCTTGGCTCCAATCCCACACGGTAGTTTGATTTTGTATCGTTCACCGTCCATGAGATGTCGCCAGACAGATAGGTCCTGGTGTCATGCGAGTATGAGGTGTAGAGTGCGTTGCCAGTGGCATAAATCTCGTTGCCTCCACCTTGTGATACGGACAGTGCATAGGCGCCGGGGGCAAGATTCGTGATTCTATGCGTGTCACCGAAGAATGTTCCTCTGGCAATGGTTTCTCCTTTTACTTTTCCTGCAACGGTGTCAACGCTGAGCACATAGGAATAGACTGGCGTACCAATGTTGATGCCGATGTCGATATACCCGTCATTGCGTGGAACTCCATTCTCGCAACTTGACGGCGTAGGAGTGGCATCATAGGAAATGCCGTCATAATAGGCGAATGTGAACACATCGCTTCCGCTTCCGTCTGCATCCCATAGGATATTGCGGAATATGGTCTTGCCCCTTGTCATATCAGGCTTGGAGCATCTTATGTTACTGTTGCTGTTGATGTCGAAATCACCTTCACCGCTTGGGTCTATGAGCATGACGGTACGCTTGCGGCAATAGTCCGAGAACTCCCTGTCCGGTGTGAGGTCATAGCTCAACTCTGCCATATAACCGACATCATCTATTCCTCCTGTCCTCAAGCCTGCCATGTTCAAGGCGGACTCTGCTCCTTCCGTTCGGATAATGCCCACATTTGTGTCTGTGTCAGTTGCATCCGAAAGGGATATGGTTCTTGTCGCACTTCCTGTTCCGTCAACACGCAGATAGATGTTTTTGCCTTCCTTGCGGATGGAAATGTCCGTTCCGTCAACATCCGTGGCGATGTATGAATTTGAGACCGCTCCGTTGATGATCGGATAAACAACTCCAGCATTGGTGAACCGGAATCCATACTTGCATGTGCTGCCACCGATGCTTCCGAAGCCAACGTCAAAAGTCGGGTGACTTGTCGGACAGGTGAACTCAAAAGCACCGCCACCTCCAACAAGGGCTGGGGTCGTGGCATAAGCTCCGGAAGCGGCTTTCTCTTGGATGATATTGTCAGTAAAGCCATTCCTTGACACTTCAAGTCCTTGCGCAGTCCATCTTGCCACTGTACTGTCGGGCTTTGACGGCACGTTGGTCTTGACCATCCATGTACGTTTCATGACATGCCACAGGGAATCTGTAGGTGAGGTATATGTTGCAAGTGCCACATCATCGTCGCCCCAGAAAGTGAAGCCTCTGTCCGGCATCGGATTGCCGTTTTCACGTCCCATGACAAGCAGACGGGAAGCGGATGAAGGGTTGTATGGATTTGCGTCATGATAAGTTCCGTTCTCCTTCAAGGCCGCATACACCGGACTTTCCTCATATGATGTTGCGGAAAGCGGTTGGGAGAGACTTCCTGCCGTGTCGGTTCCAACAGCTGTGACCCTATGGTGGTAGGCTTGGTTCTCCGCCATGTCCCAAGTCAGGTTTCCGTCGCTGTCAAGATACGAGCCTTTGAGGGTGATGCCGTACTTTACCGCCAGATAGCTCTCCACTTTTCTGCGCTCATCGGGTGTAAGCATCCTGCTGAAAACAATAAGCTCAGGGGCATATCCCCGGATGGAAGCATTACCGAAGAGCGAGGTCGGGAAATCCGTACCGAAGCTGCCAGAGGTGGAAGGTGTTCCTATGAATAATGTGGTGTTGGAGTTGTCTCCCCACAATGTTGTTGAAGGATTGCTTACCTTGAAGTAGGAAACAACGCGCAGAGCGCTTTCCTTAAAACCGTTCTCGGACAAAGAATCACTTGATTGATAAAGCAGGTCTTCACCCGATGCTGAACCATAGTCCAGTGGTTCAACACCTCTACCCCTTACGGCTTTGTCCTTGCTCAGAATGGCTCCGTCGCCCTTGCGGCCGTCAAGAGCATAGACAACCATATCCTTGCCGATGGTTGCCAGTTCCGGTGCAAAGACACCAATGACGGTAGCCTGCGAGAGGTTGCCGTGTTTGAGGCTGGCACTCAGACTACGAAATCCGTCTGCGAGCCAGAGACTCGGATTGAAGTTGAAGAAATGGACCGAACTGTTCGGAAGAGTAAGTTCAGACTTGACGCCACGGCTGTCCAATAGCATCAGCCGTATGGAATCCCCAGAGAAATCCTGCCAACGGTAATAACCTTGCAGGTCTGAGTTCAATGGCGCAGTCTTGAACCACAGTTCGCTTCCGCTGACTCCTCCGGGCGTTTGCGCGAAACTGCCGAGAGCGAAGCCTAACAGTAACAAAGAAGTAAACTTTCTCATGCGCTGTCAATTTGGAGTGTTTGAAAAATATAAAAACGTATGCCTCTGCCGCGCAGGGAGAGACCAGTGAGAGAGAACGGACTGTTACTACGGAGAAGAATTATGATATAGGCTGCTCCGTAAAGTCCTATTGTCACGTGGCAGGCCAACAGGCTTTACCACCAAAATAATGCTGCAAATATACAAAAATAATCTTAATAAATAGATATAATCTTTAAGAAATTTGCTGGTTTGGTGTTTTTTTCTTATGATTTCGGTCGATTTTGCAGAAATCTTTTACATCTGTTGTATGTACTGGAGTTAGTTTGGCAAAAATACACAAATGGTCACGGCTTCAGTTTCTTATGTTAGAATGTAAATCATGGTTTGAAACTGTACACATTCGGAGTACAAATGAAAACACTATATGCTTGTGTCGGAAAGGTATATATGAGCTGATGGTAGAGTCGTCATCAACAACAATGGCCCTGATTTGATAAACTCAGCAGGAATACTTGCTATTCATTTTTTATGATGGGGTTATGTTTACAAATTTGAGATTTCATGTAAAAAACAGGGGTATCTTATTATGATAAAAACATCAAGATACCCCTATATAAGGTGTCATAACCGACAGACGGAGCGTGCTTGTTTTCCAACTATGCTTTGTCCTGTTTCTATATTCTTTGTTTCGTGTTTTTCAGCAGTATCTTGCTCCTGTGGTGGTGCCAATTCTAACTGTATTTTTCTATCCAATGCCGCCAGTTCCGCTTTCAGACCTTTCAGTTCATCCTCTTTCTTCCAAGTCTTGCCAGCTATCTCTTCCAGTTGCGGTATTTCCTTTTCCAAAGCCTTGCATCTTGAATCATACTGCTCAATGTAGCTTGGTATCTTCTGTAAGGCATTCAGAAAGTTGTTTGCCGCTGCTATCGGGTCCGACTTGGCAATGTGACCGTAGTTGTACTGGTACTTGTAATTGCCCTCGACAAAAAAGCGGTTGTCAACAAATGGAAGACCATTCTCGAAACTTGTCTCGCTGACAATCTTGACAGGGAATCCGTAGATTTCTCCAATCCGCTTGTATTGTCCGCCAGTTGTCTCTTTCTCCGCCAACATTTGCAGATGCTTTCCTATAACCTCTAAGTTCGTGGACTCCACACCATCAAGAGTGATGAGGTTGAGGATGTTGCCGTCCTTGTCTTTCCTGGCTTTGCCCATAAACTTGCCGTAGTCCTCGGTCATTCCCTTGAGAGAGGCTTTGTTGTTGCCCAGCTCTGCCGTCTTTGACTGCAATTTTGTTTCTGAGTCACGCTTGCCTTTGTTAAACGATTTGCGTTCACCCTCCAGAGAAGCAACCTTCTTCTCCAGCTTCGCCTTGTCAAGCAAGTCGGTATTTCCGGAGAGAATAGCCATATACTCTGAAAAATTCATGCCCGATTTCTCGTCCATCGCTCCCTCGTCAATGGTTCTCGCTCCCAAGGCTCCGCTTTTCAACTGCGAGATAAAAGTCTGCTTGCAGTGCAGCAGATTGAACTTGTACGAGTCAAGCGACTTTTCCACCGCATAGATGATGACATCCACCTTGTTGTCGGCATACAGCTTGGCAATCTCGTTGCCTGCACGCACCCCTCGACCGTCACGCTGCGCCAAGTCTGACGGTCGCCACGGTGTATCCAAATGATGAATAGCAACACACCTTTTTTGTGCATTTACGCCTGTACCTAACATAGATGTGGAGCCGAACAATACTCGTACCGAACCCTCGTTCATGGCTGCTATCACCGCCTTTCTTGCCCTCTCGTTCTTGCACTCCTGAATGAAGCGGATTTCAGATGAAGGTATTCCATAATCCTCTATCAGCTTACGCTTGATTTCAGAATACACGTTCCATTCGCCCGGTCGGTATGTTCCCAAGTCTGAGAATACGAACTGCGTCCCCTTGTGATTGTCATAGCGTTTGTAATAGTCCGCTATCATCTTCGCACAATGGCTCGCCTTGTTGTCGGGATGGTCCTCACAAGTCGGGTCTATCATGCGCATGTCGAGTGCCATCTTTCGGGCATAGTCTGTGGCTATGAGCATCTTCGCCTTTTCCTCTGTTTCCGACAATGGCAGTCTGCCGAGGATGGTGGCGTCACCCGTCTTGGCAAACTCCATCAGCTTTTGGATGAAGTCCTCCTGCTCGGGTGTCGGTGGTATGTTATGAAGGATCTCGTTCTTCTCCGGTCTGTCCACGCCAACCGCCTCCGCTGTGCGATAGTCGGTTATCTCGTTGTAGAAGGCAGCAAGCTCCGGCACCTTGATGAAGTATCTGAAACGTTCCTTCTGCACGATGTTGTTGGTGACGTTAAACTCGAAGTCGGTAGTTTTCTTGGCGAAGATTGCCGCCCACGCATCGAAACAGCGGATGTCCTGACGCTCCAGTTCCTTGGGGCGCAGGTACTTGAAGAGCAGATACAACTCTGTCAGTGAGTTACTGATGGTTGTTCCCGACAGGAATGTCGCTCCCAGATCTCTGCCTGTCCGTTCCTGTATGGTACGGATAGCAAAGAGCATGTTGAGCGCCTTCTGGCTTCCCTCGCTGTTGCCGAGTCCTGCCACACGGTCGTGACGGGTATTGAACATGAGGTTCTTGAACTGGTGGCTCTCGTCCACAAACAAGTGGTCGATGCCCATCATGCGGAAGTCCACCACATCATCGGTGCGCTGCTCGATGCTGTAGGCTATCTTCTGCAACTTCACCTCCAGGTTCTGCTTTCGCTTTTCCAAGCCTTTGAGCATTCCCCTCGACACGTCTTTGCCCTGCGTGCGTATCACTTCCAAGTTTTCCTCCACGGTATCAAGCTCAGCCTGCAATATCTGCCGTTGGAGTTCTGGCGATTGCGGTATCTTCCCGAACTGGTCGTGCGACATGATTACACAGTCATAGTCGTTGTTCTTGATGTTGTTGAAGAAACTGACACGGTTCTTGGTGGAAAAATCCTTCTCCGAGGCATAGAGTATCCTCGCATGTGGATAAGCTGTCTGATAGGTGGCAGCTATCTCCGCGACATTGGCTTTCAGTCCGATAATCATCGGCTTGTGAGCCATACCGAGACGTTTCATCTCATGCGCAGCCATGCACATGATGAGGGTTTTGCCAGTACCAATGGCTAAGCACAATGCGCCTTTCTTCCCTTTATGGAAGCAGGTTTCAATGTACTCGCCGCCGAACCGTACGTACTCGTCTCCAAGTATACGGCTCTCCGTGGTTATTGTCAGTCTATTTATTTCCATGAATTTTGTTATAACATTTCTCGCAAACTGCGATTGTTTTTCTTTGTCGGGCAATCATGAGTTTCTCCCATGCTTCTTTGCCTTTCAAATCTTTGAGCTTGCGGACGTGTATCATTTTCAGATTGTCCTCAGCTCCACAATATTCACATTTATGGGCTTTCAAGCGAGCCATAAGGCTTGTACTCTCCATTCCATAGTAATTGGGCATAATGTGTGCATTGTCAATGCGCGCTTCCTTGTTCAACCTAAATCCACCATGATATAAGGTACGTTCCAACCATTCACCTTTTTTGTTTTGGTATCTTACCGTGAAAATCTTGTCCTTACAATACTTGTTGACAATCTTTCTTACGGTAGATTCGTACTTTGACGAGAATGTCTTGTACATACTCTCTTTCATGATTCCATAGAAACTGTTGAGAATGTTGACATTGTTAGCAATACAATAGTAGTTGTAGATACCTCTGATTTCTGAATTGTAACGGTTCAGAATTTCAAGGTCGTCATTACTACGAAGATAGGGACGAGAAGTTGACTCCCATACTTCCTTGCCATCTTTGATTACAATGCGCATGGCATCGTAGTCCAGCAGTTTCTTTCTCATTGCCTCAAATGGCAACAATAAGACAACCTTATGGTCAAGGGAGCGAATCGGAATCCCTCTGTAATCCTTTTTCGTTTTGTTTGTACTGCGGACAGTGACTTCAAATCCAAGAAATTTTGCTGTATCATGAGCATTTGTGATAAGTGTCTTCTCGTCTGAAAGTTGAAGTTTCAGCTGTTCCTGCAAGAAGTTTTTAATATCTTCTTTTGCATTTTGGCAGTCAGCTTTGCTTCCAATAACACAAATCAGAAAATCGTCTGCATACCGTACGTATTTCATCCTCTTGAAGTTTTCATCCATGTCAAGAGTTGCAGGAAGTCGTTGCATTTCACGATGCAGGGATGCTATCTCTGAACGTAAAACACCTTTCTTCTGCTCGTCCTGTTCATTCTTCAGTTTCTTTACTCGTTTGTCTTTACGATTGGCAACCCTCTTGTATTCAGGGTTGCGTTGACGTGCTTTACCCTTGTTAAATGTCTCGATATATCTCAACATGAATTTGTCGAGCTTGTCCAAATAGACATTCGCCAAGATAGGACTGATGATACCGCCTTGTGGAGTGCCGATATAGGAGTTTTTGTATTCCCACTGTTCCAAGTAACCCGCTTTCAAGAATTTTCGTATCAGTCGCAAAAACCTCTCATCGTGGATGCGTTCACTAAGAATGCTTATGAGAACATCATGGTTGATGTTGTCAAAGAATCCCTTGATGTCACCCTCTATGAACCATCTTGTTCCCGAACCTCCCTTTTGCAAGGAAGCCATAGCAGTATGACACCCTCTGTGTGGTCTAAAACCATGCGAGCAATCCTCAAAGTGTCCCTCGTAAATTGCTTCGAGTATCATTCTTACTACTTCTTGAACGAGCTTGTCCTTGAAAGAAGGGATACCCAACGGACGAAGTTTTCCATTCTTTTTGGGTATGTATATTCTTCTTGCAGGACAAGGACGATAGCTTTCATCCTTTAGTTGTTCTATGAGGTCACGGATGCGCTTTATGCTTGTTCCGTCTATTGTCTGTCCGTCAGTTCCTTTTGTGCAGTTGCCTGGATTTCGGGACAACCGTTGATAGGCTTCTGCAAACAGATTCTCATTGAACAACAGTCTGTAAAGTCTTTCAAACTTGTAGCTTAGGTCTTGGCTATGCCCAGCCAGACTGTTTAATACATTTTCTGAATTTCTCATAATGTCTCACACATCATTCATTTAACATATTAAAAATAACACACTGTCTCCCTTCGCCATGTACAAGGCTTTCCCTTGCTCGGACTACTACGGAGACTCTGTTACCTTGCCGAATTTTCAAAGAACCCACTTCCTATAGCCATTTGTTGGCACTTCGGTTTAGGTAATCCCCATTTAAGCAATACTGTAACTATTGGCTTGATGAATTGTCGGATGCGATTTTCGTCCTTTTCCGCTTATTGCGGCTGACCTGCAATCGGTTTTCTGCTCTCGCACTCGAAGTCGGAAAGTGGAAGTATTGCAGACAGACCTTTATAACTATCTTAGGTCTGTGTTTACCAACTAACGTCTTGGACTGTCGTTCAAACAGTATAGTCTTCATCCTCGTATTCATCGTTTCATCTTGACATTCAGTAGCGGCATGATAGTTAGCCGACTTATGCCGTTTCCAACATGCTACACTCCCCACCGCTTTTCAGCTAAGTGGATAAGTTGGCTGATGACCAGCGTAGAAAACCCTTGCTGGGTAGGTTGCCAAACCTACATTTACAGTATGCCCTTATGGGCGCAGGACCTCGTGATCACATATCCCGCCGCCGTTCTGCAAAAGCATCCATACACAGTCCTTCTGACTTGGGTACACACTCTTGACACCATACTTTCCGCCAAGGGCTTTCAGATCCAGACCGGGGAAGGTCTGGTGAGAACCGTCATACTTCGGACGCACAAAGCAGTTGAACTTCCGGTTGTACATTGTGGTCAAGCGTTCCTTAAAGGAGTCAGACTGCTCCTCCAGCCATTCAGTGAACCCGTTGCGGATTTCGTCAATCTTGGCATTGGCAAGCTGTATGCCCTCGCTGTCACGCACCTTGATGTCGTTGCCGTGTTCATCCTCACCGATGCTCTTCATCATGTCGGGACAAGTGTTGTGCAGGGCATGTTTCAGAAGACTCATGCCGTCATAGTGGCGGTAATATCCCTTCACCATATACTCATCCGTGATGGCCATGGTCTTCATACTGCATTTTGCCGAATATTCGTCCATGCTGTCGGAATAGACGATGCTGACCTGTGTATTGAAGAGGTGGCTCATGTAAGCGGAATACACACCTGTAGGTATCCAACGCTCACCGAAGTTGAAGTCCAGGTCCTCAAAGGCTATCGGTTCGGGAATGCTTGCCTTCAAGGCTTCCAACGACTCTCTCACGATTGCATGGTCGGGATTTTCCTTCAGCCATTCTTCTATACGCTCCGCTTTCTCTATGACATTGCCAGCAATGAAGCGATCGGCTATCTCGTAGCCGTCTATGAGCGGATTGTAATAGATGCGCCCTTTAAGCGCTTCCGTCAGTTCCTGTTCCGGCATATCCGATAATTCAGTCATATACGGCAAGTCGATACGGCCGAACTTGTTGAGCGAGGCGGTGAGCGCTTCCTCTGGAGAATCCACATGACTGACCTCGTCAAGCGAAAAAGAGACCGGGTGGTCGAAGATGTCTGACTTTGTGAAATGTCCGTTTTCCACCCGTTCCAACGACAGCATGTCTCGCCCTGAGGCATCCATGAGGATGAACTTCACGTTCTGCTTGGCATTGAGGTTGCCGAAGCGAATGAAAAAAGCGTCATAATAGATATTCAAACTCTCACGCATCTGCTTGTTTTCCGTCTGTTCTTCCGCTTCATAGGTGTAAAGTTTCTGATAGGCATCACGGAGGGCGATATACAGGACAGCCTTTTCTTTCTGCTCCATATTCAGATCCAACGGCATGAAGGTAGCACCATACTTGGTAAGGTCTTTCAATACACCGATGTTTCTGGCAGAGTCGAGCACCATAGAACCCTCACGATGAAAACAATCCAGTTTCTCATCAAATGGACGGGGCTTCATAGCATCCTCTTTCTTCCTTGCCTGCTCTTCCCGCTTTCTTTCTTGCTCTTTTTGTTGTTCCCGCTCATGATTTGTTTCTTTCAATGTGTTCTGAGTCTTGGAATCTTCTTTTGCCTCATTCCCTTTCGACTGTCCATGCCCGATTTGAACTTTGAGAACTTCTATCGGTTCCATCGGCGGCTTGAACTTCGGATCAAGCGTATCTTCAACGCCCAAAGCCTTGAGTTGTTCCTGACGGTGCAGTTCCGCCTTTTGGCGCAGCATCACCCTGTCTTCGGGAGCCATGGTCATCATCATCTCGTAAAAGCCGTTGATTGGCGGATTCTCTTCCCAAGAGATGCTTGCGTATGGTTCATCACCAGGCAGGATTGGTTTTGCCTCCTGTGTTGTTTCCTGCTCTTTTGCATCTGTCAACGAAGGCTTTTCTTCTTTTTCCACAGGCTTTGTCACAACTTCAAAAGTCGGATTGACGCTTTTTACCAACGGACTTGCTTTCTTCCTTGACACTTTCTTGGCGACAGCACCCACTGTTACCTCCGCTTTCTTCTTCGTAGAATGGACAGCTTGACGGTTTTCTTCTTCCATTCCCCAAAGGTCAAACAGAGTCATTTGGACTGGCGGCTGCTGATGATTGGACTTTTGGGATAGCTCTGCATCATCAGTAGGCTTTTCCTGCTTTTGCAAGGATACTACCGTATCGTTCTGCTTTTCCTCAATGGAAGGCTTTATCTTCTCTGTTTTTTCTATCTTTTCTGTTTCTTCAACCTCCTTACCTTCCTCAGACATTGTTTCCTCTATCCCCAAGTATCGGTTCAAATTGAGGTTCTTCTTAAAGTCTTCATGGAGCATCTTTCGCAAATCCTCTGCAATGCCTTCCACACCATCCTCATGCGTGTATATCATTGCAGGTTTGCCGAACGGGTCAGTATCCAACTTTGCCGTTGTATGGATAATGCGTTCCGGATGCTCCAGAAAGTAGTTGTTAGTCGGAATGCGGTTCTCATCATTATAGACAGTGTCAAGCAGGTTGTCGTCTCCTCGCAGCGACTCCTTTTGGGTATTTTTCTGCAGGATGATGAGGTCACTGCCCACTTCCGTATTGGCATTTTCCGTGAACAGGTTGTTGGGAAGACGAATCGCTGACACGAGATCTGCATGATAGAGCATCATAAAACGCGCGGCACTGTTGTTTTTGGCATTCAATACGCCTTGTGAGGTGATGAAGGCAACCAACCCACCATCCCTTACCGTATCAAGAGCCTTGACAAAGAAGTAGTTGTGTATGCGTCTGGTGACAAGTGCCCTCATGCCTTTCATGGCTGTATAAGACGGATCAAATACGGCAACATCGCCAAAGGGAATATTTGAGATGGCGAGGTCGAAGTAGTCATTGAAAGGCTTTTCTATCTTCTCGAATCCCTCTATGCGCACTTTCTGCTCCGGGTGCAGATGGCGGAGTATCTTTCCCGTAAGCAGGTCTTTTTCAAATGCCATAATGTCTGCCTTGGGATTGTTATCCAAGACGGAATCGACAAAGGCTCCGATACCTGCCGAGGGTTCAAGCACCTTTTCGGGGATAATCTGATGCTCTTTCAACACATCCGTCAGAGCCTCCGTAACGGCTGACGGCGTGTAGAATGCCGTAAGGACGGACTGTTTCAGACTGTCCATCAACTGTTTGTACTCGCTTTCATTCTTGCTGTTTTCACGGATAAGTCTATGCAGCTCCACTGTTGGAGCAAACAATTCAAGGTCTGACTTTGCCCAATGGACGGCATCCGCCAGTTCCCTGGCAGGGTTCAGGATGCACTTCAATCCACCGAATCCGCAATAACGCTCCAGAAGGAGACGCTCACGGGCGGTCGGCGTGCGCAGTTCCCTGTCAAGGATGAATGCCGTCTCTATCGCCTTGATGTTATCGTTCAGACGTTGTTTTCTATTGTACGCCATTTGACTCTATGAAAAGAGCTACGGCTCCAGTCAACTCTGTATAGAGCTGGTCGTAGTCCGGTGACTGGGCAAAATCGTCATCGGTGAGGTCGTAAATGGAATACACGTTGTCAACCAAAGGCAGGAGGTTCTTGACAAACGCTTCCTGATCTTCTACTGCTACCTCCAGGGGAAACTCACTGTCAACAACATCGTACAGGATGCTGTACTTGGAAAAGCGGAGACCTTTCAGCAATGCTGACATGGCAAGCTCTTGTGCTGCATCGGCAAAGAGGGCATCACGCCGTGCCTGCTCATATACCTCTGCGGCATGGTCTGCACGTTCGCGGATAAAGTCCGCATCGCTGGCTTGTGGAAAACGGTTCTCTCTGAGGTGGTTCAAGAGATACAGTCCGTAATAGGACAGCTCTGTCTGTGCCTGTTTCTTTCTGTTCATCTGTCTGTTGAATGGATTAAGTGGTGAATAATAAACCGTGGATGGCGGTTGATGTTAGTTGAAAGCAAGAAAAAGGCACTCGGTATCCCTCCGAGTGCCGCCACTTAATCCACAGTAAATAAAAGCATCCTGAATAAAGACACCATTTATGAACCATGTTTCGGTGGCAAAGGTACAAACTATTTCTTGTATCTCTTCACATTTCCTCGCTTTTCTGCTGTTTTGTGCTCTGCAAAGACGAATTTCGTGTTGAAATTCTCGTCAAAGGCAATGGCTGCGGAGAACGATTTGCCTTGCTTGCTGGTGAAACCATTGAGCGTTCTGGTCTTGCCCTTGGTGAGCAAGTCGGTGATGTCGGCATCAGTGAGCAACTTTCCTGCTACCTGCTTGAACACTGGCATACCGCACTCCTTGTTGCTGCATCTTACTACCTTTCCGAAGAACTGCATGGTACCTTGCTTGCATTTAGGACACTGGCAGCCGGAATCCTTGTGGCTGAAAAGTCTTTCACAACCTAACAATTCCGCAGTGATTTCACGGGTATAGCCTTCGATACTATGGGTGAACCCGTCAGCACTTGCTTCACCTCGTTCAATCTTGGCAAGTTCCGCCTCCCATTTGCCCGTCATCTCCACATTGGCAATCGCCATGTTCTTCACCACGGAATGCAGGGCGAGTCCTTTTTCCGTCGGCACAAGTTTCTTCTGCTGGCGCACCATATACTCTCGTCTGAGCAGGGTTTCGATGATGGCGGCACGTGTGGCAGGTGTGCCAATACCGCTGTCCTTCATTGCCTGGCGCATCGTATCATCTTCTATCTCTTTGCCTGCGGTCTCCATTGCTGCAAGCAATGTGGATTCCGTATGCAAAGGCTTTGGTTTGGTCTTGCCCTCCGTGATGGTGCTGCCTGAAAAGGTGATATGCTGTCCTTCTTGCCAGTTGGGAATGACTTGATCCTTGACCTCATTGTCTGTTGCGTCTGCATCCTTGTCCTGCCTGTTGTTCTTTTCCTTGAGCGACAACGCTCGCCAGCCAGTCTGTCGGATGATGGAGCCACTGATGCCAAATTCGACGTCATGAACCACTTGCGCCGATACTGATGTGATGTCCTTGATGCAGTCTGCTGAGAACGCTTCAATCATCCGGCACAATATCATGTCATAAACGATCTTCTCGTCCTTGAAAAGACCAATGGCTGCATTTTCTGTGATGAGCAGGGCATGGTGGTCGGTCACCTTGGCGGCATTCACGCTGTTCTTGCTGTAGTCCTCACTGCCAGGCAAGAGTTTCACTTTTTCTCCATATTCCGAATGATTCTCCAGATTCTTGAAGAGTTGGGGAAGGGTGGCAAATACATCATCCGAGATATAGCGGCTTGATGTTCTTGGATAGGTGATGAACTTTGCCTCGTAGAGTTTCTGGGCGATGGAGAGTGTATGCTCTGCCGTGAAGCCATGCTGGGAGTTGGCTTCTTTCTGCAAGGTGGTGAGGTCGTAAAGGAGCGGTGCCTTCTCCACCTTTCGCTTGGTTGCGACCTTTGTGATGATGGCAGAACCTGTTTCTTTCACCTTATTATATATATCGGTTGCGGTAGCTTTGTCTGTCCAGCGGTTGACTGATGTGAACTTCAGTATATTGCCACTGTCTGCATCAACCACACCGAAGTGTACCTGCCAGAACGGTTTCGACTCGAAACGCTTGTGTTCCCAATAGCGTTTGCACACCATGCCAAGGGTCGGAGTTTGCACACGACCTACGGAATAGGTACCACGTCCTGCGGCTATCGTCAGGGCTTGTGTGCCGTTGATGCCGACGAGCCAGTCTGCCTCACTTCGTGCCTTGGCTGCATGATAGAGATTGTCATACCCCTTGCCATCCCTGAGGTTCAGAAGTCCCTCACGGATGGCGGTGTCCGTAAGCGAACTGATCCAGAGACGGTCGAAAGGTTTCCTGCAACCGAGATACGCATAGAGGTATCGGAAAATCAACTCTCCCTCACGTCCGGCATCGGTTGCTACGATAATGCGCTCACTGCTGTCAAACAGCTTGCCGATAATTTTAATCTGGGCAAGCACACCTGCATCTGGTTTGTAGCCGTTCTCTGTCTTGACTTGTCGGGGAACAAGAACGAACGGGTCGGGAATTACAGGCAGATTCTCTGCATGGAATCCCTTCATGCCGTAGGTTTCCGGCATGGCAGGCTGCACTAAATGTCCGAAAGCCCATGTCACATAATAGCCATTGCCCTGCATATAGCCTTCCTCACGCTTGTCAGCTCCTACAATGTGGGCGATTTCCTTGGCTACGCTTGGTTTCTCTGCGATGATTGTCTTCATTGTCTGTTGTTTTTGTGACATCCGCAACCGTGGGATAGACGGTCGCAGATGTCGGTTGTTATGATGGATGATTAACTCTGTGGATCAAGTGGCGGCAACTACATCTTCACGCTTCTTGCCTTTCTCTTTGGCTTCTGTCCCTCGGCGTTCTGTTCCTTCTGCTGCTTTTCGTTCTTTGGCGCAGACTGTCCCGGACTCAGCGGATCCTTGGTGTGCTTGGTCGCCTCATGGGTCTTGCCCTGCTCGTTGACGGCGACTTGTACCTTATTCTCGTTGGTCGGAATCTGTTCCTTTGCCTGTTTGAGGTCTGGATTGTTGCGGTAGGAACGTGGCTGCATCTTGTCGAAGTCGAACTTCACATAGGCGGTATAGGTACCGCTGCCGTTCTTGTTGGGCACTTCCTTGATCTCGATGGTCTTGCCTGCCACATAGTCGTCCTTCTGCTGCTCGGTCAGTTCCTTCTTGAAATAGGTATTGAGTCGGCGGATGGTTCCGTCCTCATTGAGCCAGTGGTTGGGATCTTGCTGCTTCTTCTGACCGCCCGCATCACCATCCGTCTTCTGCTCCTGCTTGTCAGCGGTCTGCTTCTTGTCTCCATTCTGTTTCTGACCTTGCGCCTGTCTTGTGCTGCCAGGCACGAACTCCACGCCACGCTGTTCCACATTCACCTGCAACAGCGGTGTAAACTTGCGCCCGTTGGCAAGCTCTATCTCCTTGCGAAGCGGAATACCTGAGTAGAGCACTCTCTTGTCGTCCTTGGTAATAGGTGTCTTGCCGATGGTATCGGGTATGCGCACCTTGTTGGTAGGGATGTCAACAATCTCATTGGTGAGACGGTCGATACTGATGAAATGAGGACGCAGCTCACCTGTATTCTTGTCGGGGAAATCCACAACCTTTCCGAGGTTACCGTTCTGCAACAGGTTCTTCTTGTCCTCTGGAGTGAAGGTATAGCCTTTGTAAGCGACATCGAGTTTAGGCTCGTTGCGCACGAAATGCGGCACGAGTTGCAACTGGTCGTTATCGTCCTTGCGGAATGACAGACGGGCCTGTATCTCTATCTGTTCACCACCGAAGGTCGGCTTCACAATCACAAGCCCCGTCTTGCCGTAGTTGAGCAGGGCTTTCATATCCTTCTCATTCATACTGTTGAAGTCTATGCCATATTTGGCACCAAGTTCCTGCAGGTTCACATCGTTACCACTGATGAGGTTCTGCTTTACACCCGGAGCGGTCTGTGCCTGCTGTTCGGTTGCGGTCTGTTCTGGTTTCTGTTCCATGTCGTTCTCTTTTTCGTTGGTTTGTTCAGATGATACATTCTCTTTTTCTGTGTTAGCCTGCGTCTTGGACGCATCGTCCGATGATGCGGTTTCTTTCGCCTGACCTTCCGATTGCTTTGCCTCTTTCTCATAATTGGAGGTGTCAACCTTGTGGGCGGAAAGAATCTTCTTGTTAGCCTCCGGATCTTTCAGCAACTCCTTCATCACGCCAAGCAGGTTTTCCACCTGGTCTGCCGCTATGCGGTAGAATCCGAATCGGCTTGGCTCCTTGCACTGGCGGAAGAAGTTTCTAAAGAAACTGTCCATCAAGTCACTATTGCGGTCAAAACGCAGGAAGTCGGACGTGTTCTCCGCCTTGGCGGGTGCTCGCTTCGGTGTGCCGTCTCTGCTGAGTCCGGCGACGACGCTGATTTCACCCGTCTTCTCGTCACGGACTACCAGCACGTCCTGTTCATCACTTTTTTTCTTTTGTACCATAATTGTAAATTTTTAAT
>ERZ779999.75-NODE-75-length-19423-cov-9.05627_pt1 | contig 19423 bp, 15 predicted proteins | sample MGYA00511932_ERZ779999 | MGnify/ENA primary metagenome ERZ779999 (study PRJEB29588, sample SAMEA2145251) | human gut metagenome | biome: human gut; feature: human-associated habitat; material: faeces | place: Denmark | collected 2008/2010 ...
GCGGTGCCCCCCGCCACGACCTGCGCAAGCTGCTGCTCGATGACAATGGGGTGCTGGGTGGACGAAAAGGTACGGAAAGCGTGTGGAGAAGCCGTTTCTACTCGCACCACAACGCCGACATCTATCCCACCCATGGACTCGGTCCGCTCTGCATGATTCTGGGCATCGGGAAAACAGACCATCTCGCCTGGCTCACTTCCTTCGCCACCAAGGCGGTGGGACTTCGCCAGCACATGTCAGAAGATGATACTACTCCCATCACCCTGGGCGACATCATCTCTACGCAGATTGAAACCCAGGGCGGAACGCTCATCTCACTCACTCATGACACGACCCTGCCTCGCCCAAGAAGCCTCGACTTTGAGGTACAGGGTTCGCTGGGCATCTGGGACGGCGTGAACCGACGCATCTACCTGGAGGAGATGAACTCGGAAACCTGGCAAGACGACCACGCCATCCTGGCTCTATACGAAAGCCGCGAATGGCAGCTCTGGGGCGAGAAAGCCCTGAAGCACGACAGCCATCACCAGGGAATGGACTACATCATGTTGAGATGCGTTGCCGCTGAACTGACAAAAAACGCAAGCGCTGATTCGGCGGGAAGCATCCGCTATCCTGCCACGCTAAGCGATCTGGCCCTCTGGACATCGGTAACCCTCCTGTCTGAAATTTCCATCAGGGAGCATCGCCGTGTGGCATTTGGTTATCCAAAAGATTTACAATATAAAAAGAACAAGAATTTATAATACAATATAGAATAAGAAACAGATATGATTACAGTTGATGGATTGACCGTAGAATTTGGCGGCACCACCCTATTCAAAGACATTTCCTTCCAGATCAACGAGAAGGACCGTATAGCCCTGATGGGCAAGAATGGCGCAGGAAAGAGTACCCTGCTCAAGATCATCGCAGGCGTAAGAACAGCCACACGTGGCTCCGTTTCCGCTCCAAAAGACTGCGTCATCGCCTATCTGCCTCAGCATCTGATGACCGAAGACGGAAGAACCGTGTTCGAGGAAACCTGCCAGGCGTTCGCCCATCTCCACGAGATGCAGGCGGAGATTGACCGCATCAACAATGAGCTCACTACCCGCACGGATTATGACAGCAACGACTATATGCAGCTCATCGAAAAGGTATCTTCATTGTCTGAGAAATTCTATGCAATCGACATGACCCACTTCGAGGAGGATGTAGAGAAGACTCTACTCGGTCTGGGCTTCGAGCGCTCTGACTTCAACCGCCCTACCAGCGAGTTTTCGGGAGGTTGGCGCATGCGTATCGAGCTTGCCAAACTGCTGCTGAAATCGCCTGACGTGCTGCTCCTGGATGAGCCTACCAACCACCTCGACATCGAATCTATCGGATGGCTCGAAGACTTCATCATCAACAGTTCGAAAGCGGTGGTAGTGATCAGTCACGACCGAAAATTCGTAGATGACATTACAACAAGAACCATTGAGGTTACCATGGGCAGAATCTACGACTACAAGGCTACCTACAGCCAGTATCTGGAACTGCGCAAGGAACGCCGCGAACAGCAGATGAAGAAATATGAGGAACAGCAGAAGATGATTGCCGAGACCAAGGACTTCATCGAGCGATTCAAGGGTACGTATTCGAAGACATTCCAGGTGCAGAGCCGCGTGAAGATGCTCGAAAAGCTGGAACTGATCGAGGTGGACGAGGAGGATACCAGCCGACTGAGACTGAAGTTTCCTCCGAGTCCAAGAAGCGGAGCCTATCCGGTTCAGATGAGTGACGTGTCGATGTCGTTTGATGACAAGCAGATATTCAGCGGCGTGAATCTTACCGTGGAGCGTGGCGACAAGATTGCCTTCGTGGGAAGAAACGGTGAGGGTAAATCTACGCTCGTAAAATGCATCATGGGTCAGCTTCAGAACGAGGGTAAGCTGGAATTGGGACACAATGTTCAGATTGGCTATTTTGCTCAGAATCAGGCTTCTCTGCTCGATGGCGAGCTTACGGTTTTCCAGACAATAGATGATGTTGCCAAGGGCGAAATCAGAAATAAGATTCGCGATTTGCTGGGTGCATTCATGTTTGGTGGCGAGGATTCTACCAAGAAGGTAAAGGTTTTGTCGGGTGGAGAAAGAACCCGTCTGGCTATCCTGAAACTGCTGTTGGAGCCGGTGAATCTGCTGATTCTCGATGAGCCTACCAACCACCTGGATCTCAAGACGAAGGATGTACTGAAACAGGCGCTGCTGGATTTCGACGGCACGCTGATTGTAGTGAGTCACGACCGTGACTTCCTGGATGGTCTGGTCAGCAAGGTGTACGAATTCGGCCATGGTCGCGTCCGCGAGCATCTCTGCGGAATCTACGAGTTCCTGGAAACAAAGAAAATGGAAAGCCTTCAGGAATTGGAGAAGAAATAAAATCTCAAAAGGTATTTTTCGAAAGAGGATGCTTCATTATTCATCGAATGAAGAAACGAAAAAGAGGGTGTATCATGGACTTATGACACACCCTCTTGTATTTTCAAATAAATTCTTTAAAATTATTTTTTTTTCTTCAATTCCAACTTCGGAATCTTGACTTTCTGACCTGGCTTCAACAGGGAAGTACCATTCAGAGCTTCTACGTAACATTCCATTCCTGGACCTAAGTACTTTTGGCTAAGCGACTTGATGGTTTGTCCTTCTCTTGCCGTAACTACCTCGGAAACACCAATAATACGATAGGCTCCGGTTCGAACACGAACATCCTGGTCGTATTTGCTGCTTGCCTGGGCAGCATGCTTTTCTGCCTGCTTTCTGGTTTCTTCTTTCTTCTTGGCTTCTGCAAGTTTTTTAGTCTCCTGCTGTTTCTTTGCATCTGCGAGTTTCTTGGCTTCCAAATTCTTCTTTGCCTCAGCCGATTTTACATCAATTGATTGCTTATCAACCGTCGCATTCATATTCTGTCCGGCATTTTCGGCTTTCTTGACAACTTCACTTGCCTGTGCCATTCTTACACTATCCTCGATAGCCTTTTTGCGAAGAATTTCTTCCTGCGTTGAAGCAGACTTGGTTGGCGTCTTCTTCTCTGTCGCAATCTGCTGGTAATTATCCAACTGTAGAGCGAGATGATCACGCTGGGCAGCCATCTTGCCATAATTAAAAGCAAACCAACCAAAGCCTCCTATCATTGCCAGGAATACTACGCTCGCTGCAATAACCAGATAACGAGGCAAAACAACATGTCGCTTATCGGTTACCTCATCAGAAGAAGGAATTTCCTCATCTGAAAAAGGAGCTTCCTCTACAATAGGAATTTCAGTAATAGAGTTTTCTTCATCAGAAGGAACTTTCTCTGCAATAGGAGTTTCCTCTGTTAATGTCGATTCATTTTCTTCATCAGAAACAACAGACTCAACTTCATTCTGAGCTGGAACTTCAGATTCCTTTGTTTCCAATTCAGAAGTTGCAAATTCAGATTCTTCCGGTTCAGATACTGCAGGTTTAAATACAGCAGGTTCTGTCGCTGCAGGTTCTGATCCTTCCGGTTTCTTTTCTTCCGGTTCAGCAACCTTTTCCTGAGACAATCTCTTCTCTCCTATTACAATCATTTCATCGCTAACAGGAGCATCGTTTTCTTCATCCAAAAAATCTATCACACCACTTGTTGCAGGAGAATCCTGTTCAACGAAAGATTCTAAGGAAGAATTATCTGAATCAGGAACACACTCTAACGTAGAATCGAATACAGAACCGTCCTCTTCAGCATTTTCAAATTTTCTGTCGATTTCATCGAAATCCACACCATCATTCACCACAACGGTCTCAAACTGGGCGAAAGGCTTGTTCACAATCTCCTTCAGAATATTATCGGGCGTGAAGGAAATCTTGTCACGCCCCTCGATGATGATACGCTCGCCCGTGTTCACATCCACGCTTTCACGATCCTTCACCGCCATTACCTTGAAAGTACCAAGCCACTTCATCTTCACGAGCTTATCAGACTGAAGCCCCTCGTTGGCAACATCAAACATCTTTCTGATAAACAATTCGGCATCCTGCAGACTGATTCCCGACTTCTCTGCCAGGCGCTGCGCCAAGTCGTTTAAACTAATCTTACTCATAGTCTTCACCTCCATTCTTCAGTTTTTCCTTGACACTGGCCACAGGGCGAAAGCCGAGTACGAGCTTAGGCGGAACAAGCTGGCGCTTCTTGGTTGTAGGATTAACAACCACACGCTCCAAGCGCTTCTTTACCTCAAACGTACCAAAGTTGGGGATGGAGACAGCCTCACCATCCTCAAATTCAGCAATCATGGCATCTATCACCTTGCGCACCATCTTCTGGGTGTCGTCCTGTGAATAGCCAGTCTGCTGAGCAAGTTCTGCAATATACTCCTTGTTATTCATTCTGATGTCAAAATATTACCTCCCATATTACTTTACCACTTCTCCGTAGAGATCAAACTCCTCACTCTGGGTAATCTTCACATTGTAGAAGCAACCCACGCGCAGACGCTTCTCTCCTGCCTTGATCAGCACCTCAGGATCCACTTCAGGCGAGCAGAATTCGGTTCTTCCTATATAGTAATCACCCTCCTTGCGGTCGATAATCACCTTCAGTATCTTGCCCACTTTCTCTGCCTCTACCTCTGCGCTGATTTCCTGCTGGAGAATCATCAGTTCGTCAAGACGGCGCTGCTTCACCTCAGCTGGAACATCATCCTCGTAGTTGTTGGCACTATAAGTACCCTCCTCCTCAGAATAAGCAAAGGCACCCATACGCTCAAAGCGCTGAGTACGAACGAATTCGAGCAATTCATGGAAGTCTTCCTGAGTCTCACCAGGGAAACCTACCATCAGAGTGGTGCGGATATGAATGCCCGGCACACGCTCACGGATGGTCTTGAGCAGATCAATGGTTTCCTGCTTGCTCACGTGGCGATGCATTCTGTTGAGCATATTGTCGCTGATATGCTGCAGGGCGATGTCAAGATACTTACATACGTTTGGCTTCTCGCGCATCACATCGAGCAGATCGAGCGGGAACTGGTTAGGATAAGCATAGTGCAGACGGATCCACTTCACACCCGGAATATCCGCCATGCGGCTGATGAGTTCGGTGATGTGATGCTTGCCGTCCAGGTCCACGCCGTAATAGGTGAGCTCCTGGGCGATAATCTGGAATTCCTTCACACCATCGGCTACCAGTTGGCGCACCTCATCGAGGATTTCATCCATCGGACGGGAAACGTGCTTGCCAGTGATGATAGGTATGGCACAATACGCACAGCGGCGGTTGCAACCTTCAGAAATCTTGATATAGGCATAATGATGAGGAGTCGTGAGATGGCGGGTTCCACTGCAAGCAGGCACATCAGCCTTGCCCAGTTCCTTGAGCAACTCCTTATAATTAAACTTACCATAAAACTTATCCACCTCGGGCATCTCTGCCTCCAGTTCCTTCTGGTAGCGCTGTGAGAGACAACCCATCACATAGAGCTTGCGGAGTCGTCCCTCTTCCTTAGCCTGGATGAACTCCAGAATGGTATCGATACTCTCCTGCTTGGCATCCTCGATAAAGCCGCAAGTATTGATGACGGCAATTTCACCCTGTGGGCGTTTCGGGTCATGAACGCAGTGGTAGCCATTGTCCTCGAAAAGCTTCATCAAGGTCTCACTGTCCACCAGATTCTTGGAGCAACCCATGGTTACTATATCTATCTGATTTTTCTTCATTCTTATCCTACTTATCCTAATAATAATCTTAATCTAATTCTTTTCTCGACTATTTTACATCGAGCTTCATCTAATTCTTTTCTCAAAGTCTATAAGCACCTGTATTCTAGTGTTTAAAGAGGGAATCAACAAATTCAGACTTATTGAAGAGCTGGAGATCCTCCATACCCTCGCCCAGTCCGATATACTTCACAGGCACCTTGAGCTGGTCGGAGATTCCGATTACCACGCCACCCTTAGCCGTACCATCGAGCTTGGTGATGGCGAGCGAAGAGATATTGGTAACGGCAGCAAACTGCTTAGCCTGCTCAAAAGCGTTCTGTCCGGTACTTCCATCCAGAACGAGCATCACCTCATCCGGAGCCTCAGGCATGACCTTCTTCATCACCTCCTTGATCTTCTTCAACTCATTCATCAAGTTCACCTTATTATGAAGACGTCCGGCAGTATCAATCAGCACCACGTCGGCACCATTCGCCTTGGCGCTCTGTAGGGTATCGAAGGCCACGCTGGCAGGGTCAGAACCCATCTGCTGCTTCACCACTGGCACCCCTACTCGCTCGCCCCAAATGCAGATCTGTTCCACGGCAGCGGCACGGAAGGTATCGGCAGCACCGAGATACACCTTCTTGCCAGCCTTCTTAAACTGATAGGCGAGCTTTCCTATGGTGGTAGTCTTGCCCACACCGTTCACACCCACTACCAGAATCACGTATGGCTTATGATCGGAAGGCAAATCCCAGTTTTCATTGTCATCAGTATGATTTTCCTCCAGGAGGCTTGCAATCTCTTCCCTCAGGATTCTGTTGAGTTCTGAGGTAGAAACATACTTATCTCTTGCCACGCGCTCTTCTATACGTCGGATGATCTTCACGGTAGTCTCCACACCCACATCGGATGTGATGAGCACCTCCTCCAAATCATCGAGCACGTCATCATCTACGGTTGACTTACCAGCCACCGCACGCGCCAATTTTCCAAACACGCTCTCCTTGGTCTTTTCGAGGCCTTTATCGAGAGTTTCCTTTTTTTTGTTGCTAAATAATCCGAATAATCCCATAATTATAGCTATATTTTTTTGCAAAGATACGAAAATATTTGAAACTAGGAGCGTTTTTCCTAAAAAATATTGTTAACTTAGCAAAAGAATGTATAAATAATCGCTTCCAAATAGAAATATATCAAGTTATTTTTATACCTTTGTATGTTAGAAACACCTCCGAGCTCCTATACTCGGACGAGGAGGACAAGACATTAAACATTTAAACAACAGATCATGAAAAAGATATTTATCTCAATACTCGTGCTGATTTCTACTCTCACCATGCAGGCACAGAATGTGCTTACCCCTGAGCAGCAGTTGGAAAAGGCGCAAAAAGAGTTAGAGGAAGCCCAAAAGGCACTGGAAGCAGCCAAGGCTCAGGCAGAAGCAGCTAAGGTGAAGGCGGAAGCTGAGAAAACGAAAGCGGAAGCTGCGAGATTGAAGGCTGAAGCTGAAAGAATGAAGCAGGAAGCTGAAAAGCTGAAGAAGAATGCAGAGAATTCGGTGCCTGCTACAAAGCTGGTGCCTGCCACCAAGAAGGAGAATACTACCGAAACTTCAGAAGGTGCGGGATGGGTCGTGCCAACCATGACAGAGGAGGTAGAAGAGAAAAAGGTGGAAAAGACTGCCGAGGGCGTGGTGCTCAAGGAAGATCCGAAATACCTGGCGGGAGCCATCCAGCTCAATGCCGACGGAAAAGTGGAATTTGTTCTCGACACCCAGGCAAACGGAAAGAGTGCAGACGAAATCTACAACATCGTTTTCCAGTATATGAGCAAGCTCATCAAGAATGAGCAGAACATCAACAGCCGCATCCCCCTGGTGAACAGAAACAACAAGAACGAGCAGATCATCGCCTGTATCATGGACGAATGGTTTGTCTTCAATCAGTCGTTCATCTCTCTCGACCGCTCTGAGACCAAGTACCAGCTGGTGGCAACCATCAGCGACAACCATCTCCACCTCTCTATGACCCGAATCGTATTCAACTACGAGGAAGGCAGAAGCACCGGTTTCAAGGAGCCGGCAGAGAAAGTGATTACCGACAAATATGCCCTGACCAAGAAGAAAAACGACTTGGCCAAGATCTACGGCAAGTTCCGACGCGGAACCATCGACCGCAAGAACCAGATCTTCAATGATCTGACCAAACTTGTTAGAAAATAAAAATCATCTCATAAAATATGGATCAGACAAAAGATAACAACACAACAAACATCCCACAGAGCGAGGAAACCGCAAAGGCGCAGCCACAGAGCCAGAGCCATGAGGCGTCTCAGACGCAGCCACAGACCAGCTATGCCGTGCGTCCAAATCGTCGCCACCACAGAAGATTGGAGTATGCAGACAAGAGCAATATGCTCGTAGCCAGAAACTGGCTCAACATCGGATTCATGCTCTTCGCCATCGTAGGCGTCATCCTCTGGACACAGATGGACGACCACACGATTGCCAATGTACTGCTGATCATCGGCGTAGTCTTGAAAATTGCCGAGGTTTGCATCCGATTATTCAAAAAATAAGAAAGGTTTGCATCCGACCATTCAAAACAGGCTTGCATCCGCTTATTCAATAAATAAGAAATGAAGAAAATATTATTCTCTACAATCCTAGCTTGTGCTGCAACTCTACCAGTTGCGGCACAACGTGATTTTACAGATTTCAACAATAACGAAGACTCACAGTTCCGCCCACAGACCGGCAACCGCATCAACACCGACTCGCTGGGCACTGACAAGGAAATTCCGAAGGGAATCAGGGTATGGACTGTGGATGAGAGATTTGGAGATACCCGGGCTGCTGTGGTCGACACCATGCAGGCAATGTACCAGAATACCACCTTCACGGAAGGACTGCGCGGAGAGTACAACACCCTGGGCAACATGGGTACCGCCCGCATCAACCGCATCTTCATCGACCGACGCAATACGCAGGGCAACTTCATCTTCACCGAGCCATACGACAACATCGTTACCCCGGTGAGTGACTTCCACTTCACCAACACCTACTCGCCTATCACCAACATCACGCTGAATAGCTGCGGTGACAGAACCAACGGTGAGGATGACTTCAAGGCAATCTTTGCGGTGAATGCCAACAAGCAGCTGGGTGGCGGATTCCGATTCGACTACAAATACGGTCGCGGCTACTACGATGCACAGAGCACGGCGCACTTCAAATATACGATGTGGACTTCTTATCTGGGCGACCGCTATCAGGCGCACTTCCTTTTCAGCACCAACCACCAGAAGGTGACGGAGAACGGAGGTATTACCAATGATGACTACATCAAGCATCCGGAGCTTTTCACCGAGAGTTTCGCCACCAACGAAATACCGACCGTGCTGCAGCAGAACTGGAATCGCAACGACAATCAACACATCTTCTTCACCCACCGCTACAATGTGGGCTTCAGCCGCAAGGTGAAGATGACCGAGGAAGAAATCAAGGCCAAGAAATTCGCCATGGAGTCAGCAAAGGACAATGCAGCCGAGGAAGCCAAGGAGGAGGCAAGAAAGAAAGCAAGGGAACAAGGCAGGGAGTTTGACGAAAAGGCTTTCGATAAAAATCAGAAGAAGCTGTTCTCAGGTCGTCCTACAGATGCAAAGATTGCCGGCGATGAACCAGCCAAGAACAACAAGGCAATAGTTGCAAACAAGGCAGCCCAGGACTTCAAGAGCGACAGCACTCGAATTGCAGTAAACAGCAAGGCAATGGCAGACAGTCTGCTCGCCGTAGAGAAGAAGAAAGCGCAAGACTCACTCTTCTACAAGACAGAATATGTTCCGGTAACCAGCTTCATCCACACCGTGCAGTTTGACAACTACAAGCGCATCTACCAGGCTTACCAGACTCCACAGGACTACTATCTCAAGGAGTACTACAATGCCGGCAAGTTTACAGGCGATTCTATCTACGATCAGACCCGTCACTGGCGCATCAAGAACACCGTGGCAATGGGAACGCTCGAGGGATTCAGCAAGTGGGCAAAGGCTGGTCTGAAAGCTTTCGCCAGCTATGACCTCCGCCACTACGAACTGCCGAATACCGAAGGCGGATTCGAGAAGTTCAATGAGCATGCGCTGAGCGTAGGCGGTCAGCTGAGTAAGACTCAGGGCAAGACCCTTCACTATAATGTAGTGGGCGAGGTAGGACTCACCGGAGTAGATGCCGGTACCTTTGCCATTGATGGAAGCGCAGACATCAACCTACCATTCCTGGGTGACACCGTACAGGTAAGAGGCGATGCTTTCATACATCACGAAACGCCATCGTTCTACTATCGCAAGTATCACGCCCGACATCTCTGGTGGGATGATGATCTGAGCAAGATTATCCATACCCGCATCATGGGAACTCTGAGATTCGGCAAGACTAACACCACGCTGCGTGTGGCTGTGGATGAAATCAAGAACTATACTTATTTCTCACAGCAATATACGATTACAGAAAATGGTCTGCGCACAGGCGTGACAGTGACACCAATGCAGAGCGGCGACGCCATCAATCTGATTACAGCGCAGCTGCAACAGGACTTCAAATTCGGTATTTTCAACTGGCAGAATATGATTACCTACCAGCATACCAGCAGCAAGAGTACCCTGCCTGTGCCAGACCTCAACGTATATACCAACCTCTTCATCAAGTTCAAGGTGGTAAAAGTACTGAATATCGAGCTGGGTGCCGACGCCAGATACTTCACCAGCTACGAGGCTCCGGATTATTCTCCTTACATCGGTCAATATACCGTACAGGGCAACGGCGAGAAGAACGTGAAGGTGGGCAACTACCCTATCGTCAATGCCTACGCCAATGTTCACATCAAGCACACCCGCTTCTTCGTGATGATGAGCCATCTGAATGCAGGACAAGGCGACAAGAACTACTTCTTCACCCCTCACTATCCGATGAACCAGCGAGTTTTCAGAATGGGTGTAAGCTGGAACTTCTTCAACTAGGAAGCGAATCTTTTCCACAAGAGATTCTTCTGAAACAAAATAGAAGCGAATCTTTTCTTAATGAATAACAACAAGGAGCGAGGTTCCCCAAAAACCTCGCTCCTTATAATTTAAAAGCAACAATATGATGATAAAGACAAATTCTATCAAGGCATGGTTTCTCGCCGCCCGCCCCGTCACCCTTTCGGCTGCGGCAGTACCAGTAATGCTAGGCACAGCCCTGGCATACAAGGACTCAAATGCCAACTGCCAATGGATTCCAGCCCTGCTCTGCCTGCTCTTTGCATGGATAATGCAGATAGACTCCAACCTGGTAAACGACTTCTTCGACTTCAAGCATGGCAACGACGACGAAACCCGCCTGGGACCGAAACGAGCCTGTGCTGAAGGCTGGATTACGATGAAAGCCATGAAATGGGGCATTATCATCACTACCCTTCTAGGCTGCATCATCGGTTTGCCCCTTGCCTTCTACGGAGGAAAGGAGATGATCATCGTGGGTATCTGCTGTGTCCTCTTCTGTTTCCTCTACACCACCAAGCTGAGTTATCTGGGATTGGGCGACCTGCTGGTACTTCTCTTTTTCGGCATCGTGCCGGTCTGCTGCACCTACTACCTGGTCATGCCTGAAGGAATACAGACTGTATCAGCAGAAGCCATACAGACTTCCATCGCCTGCGGACTGGTAGTAGATACGCTGCTCATTCTGAACAACTATCGCGACTACGACAACGACATCAAGGCGGGCAAAAAGACGCTGATTGTTCACATCGGCAAGAAAAACGGCGAGCGTCTCTACTGCGCACTGGGCAACATCGGTATCCTCATCATGATTGGAATCAACATCTATGGTGCACTTGCCTACGATGCAGATACTAAGTTTTTGCCTTTCGCCGCCACATATCTCGTGGTGCACAACCGAACATTCGCCAAGATGAGGAAGATAGGAGAAGGCAGAATGCTGAACAAGGTACTGGGCTACACGGCTCTCAACATCTTTACCTTTGGTATGATCTCTACCTTCATCATCCTTGGAATGATGTGGTAATCCCAGAGATACCCGCCCCCTCTGGAATGGCATGAGAAGATTCTAGAATGAGAAGATAACATTCAGGAATAATAATTATATAATGTACGCGCGTACATTATATATAAAAGAAGAAAAAGTATGAAGCAACAAGTAAATCTCGAAATCATGCAGTTTGTGGAAACACAGATTCTGCCCAAATATACAGAATTTGGCGAAAGCCACGGATTGCGCCACGTAACCCGTGTCATCAAAAACGCCCTGAAACTCGTACCTGTAACAGGTGCCGACATCGACATGGTTTATATCGTTGCCGCCTACCACGACCTGGGAATGAGCGGTCCGCGCGCCATCCACCACCTCACCAGTGGCAAAATCCTCCAGGCTGATGCCAGACTGAAGCGCTGGTTCACTCCCGAGCAGATTAAAATCATGAAAGAAGCCGTGGAGGATCACCGCGCCTCCTCCAGTCGCCAGCCCCGAAGCATCTATGGCAAGATTGTTGCCGAAGCCGACCGCGACATCGATATTCACGAAATCTTTCTTCGTGCCATCGAATACGGAGAGGAGAACTATCCCGGAAAAGGAAAGGAAGAGCAATGGCAGCGGTTCGCCGACCACATGGACGAGAAATATTCCCGCAACGGCTACATCAAGCTCTGGATTCCTAACTCACCCAATGAGAAGGCTCTGAAAGGGCTGCGGAATATCATTGAAGACAAGACAGAACTCAGGAAATATTTCGAAGAAATATACGAAGAGCTCAGGAAAAAGAAGTCTTGACCCTTGAGAGAAACAAGGAAAAGGGAGTTCTGACTTTTGATAAAGAAGATTTTTCGAAAAAATCAGCAGAAAGATTTGGTAGTTTCAAAAGATTGCATTATCTTTGCAGTATAGAAAACCCAAAGACTTCTATCAATAGATGATAGCCTATGCTATGTCTATTCGACAAAGATATAAGGGTCGTGTCGGTTCGATCGGGATACTCATCAAATTACACTTATGAAACCGAGAAGACTTCTCTTGCCTATGGCGGGCCACATAAACTGACATGTCAACTAAGCTGCAAAGCCGGTGGATTACAAAAGCGGAGAGCTCTCAAATGTTTATGACATTCGGAGTTTCATCACATCATCGAGCGACCCTTTCCTACAGGAGGCAGATTTCCAATAATTGGTAAATCTGCCTCCTTTTTTGTTGACAAAGTAAGCTTATCCTCTATAATTCCTCCCAAAAACAAGAAAAATCAAGAAAATATGCATATTTCTTGAAAAAAGTTGCAGAAAAATTTGGTGGAACAAAAAAAATGTAGTATCTTTGCACCCGCATTTGAGAACGATGCTTGTTGATTTGGCAACAATATCCGATTGGAAGGTTGGGTGAGTGGCTGAAACCACCAGTTTGCTAAACTGACGTGCGGGATTACCGTACCGGGGGTTCGAATCCCCCACCTTCCGCAAGCGGAGTTCAAGATTGCACCGTTGGTCGATTCATCTAATGGTTAGGATACAAGATTCTCAATCTTGGCATAGGGGTTCGATTCCCCTATCGACTACATGTGTTTTTCATGGTATAAGATTTATAAGTCTCTATAAGTCGGGAGACCAATAGAGATTTTTTGAATGGTCGATTCATCTAATGGTTAGGATACAAGATTCTCAATCTTGGCATAGGGGTTCGATTCCCCTATCGACTACATGTGTTTTTCATGGTATAAGATTTATAAGTCTCTATAAGTCGGGAGACCAATAGAGATTTTTTGAATGGTCGATTCATCTAATGGTTAGGATACAAGATTCTCAATCTTGGCATAGGGGTTCGATTCCCCTATCGACTACTAAGTGTTTTTCATGTATTGGTTATTGTTAGTAAGCTTGCAATTAGTCGAAGAGACTACTGCAAGTTATTTTTTTATCCCTGCGCAGGTAATGCTATCCCCGTTGTGGATAAATGACAATTACCCATCATAAAAGCAAAAAAAGTAAAGGAAAAATTTGGTGGAACCAAAAAAAAGTTGTACCTTTGCAATCGCATTTGAGAACGATGCTTGATGATTCAGAAATGAATCCAACAGGAAGGTTGGGTGAGTGGCTGAAACCACCAGTTTGCTAAACTGACGTGCGGGATTACCGTACCGGGGGTTCGAATCCCCCACCTTCCGCAAGCGGAGTTCAAGATTGCACCGTTGGTCGATTCATCTAATGGTTAGGATACAAGATTCTCAATCTTGGCATAGGGGTTCGATTCCCCTATCGACTACATTTCCCCTTTTTACCGTATCTTTGCAAGCATGAAAAAGATATTGACTCTCCATATACTTCTCGCCCTCGCTGCTCTGCCCTCACGGGCGCAGAGACACGAGATATACTGTCAGCGCATCGCTACCCTACAGGTGGTGGCGGGCACCGACTGGCAAGCCCTGCCCATTACCCAACTGAACGGGCAACCCATCCATATCGACTTCGATGACATGACCCACGATTATCATCGATACACCTACAGGATAGAACATTGCGATGCCGACTGGAAGGTTTCTCAGGGACTCTTCGAGACCGACTATCTGAAGGGATGGAACCACGAGCAAGCCATCGACAACATCGAACAATCGCTCAACACCAACCATCTCTACACCCACTATCGCCTCACAATCCCCAACGAGAACTGCCACATCACCATGAGCGGAAACTACAAGCTCACCATCTACGATGACAACGCAGAGACGAACAACCAAGAGGATGAAGCTACCGATAAGTACGGCAGAAAGATACTCACCGCCTGCTTTATGGTAGTAGAGCCACAGGTGCAGATTGCCATCGGATATTCTTCGAATACGGACATCGACATCAATAAGCAGCATCAGCAGGTAAGCATGAATGTGAGCTACGGAAGCCTAAGAGTAACCAATCCCTCACAACAGATTAAAACCGTGGTGCTGCAGAACGGACGTTGGAATCAGGCAGTATGGAATGCCAAACCTGATTATATCAGCGCAGATGGACTGCAATGGCAACACAACCGCCATCTGATATTCGATGCAGGAAATGAATACCGAAAATTCGAACTGCTCGACATGGATCATCCTACGATGGGAATAGACGAGACAAAATGGGATGGAGAAGAATACCAGATCTATGTAATGCCCGATACCCCTCGCCCCAACTACGTACACGATGAGAGCGCCAAAGGCTCCTTCTACGTGCGCAACAGCGATAACGAGGACAATAATTTCACCTGCGAGTATGCGCCGGTACATTTCCGGCTACAGACCAATCGCCAGCCAGGCGACGTATATCTGAATGCAGACTGGACCTACGACCGCTTTTTGCCTACCTATCGGATGGAATACAACGAAGCCGACCACAGCTATCACGCCACCGTGCTGCTCAAACAAGGTTATTACAGCTACCAGTATCTGGTGCTCAAAAGCGACGGCAGTACGCAACCCGTGAGTACGGAGGGTAACTTCTTCCAGACGACCAACCGCTATGATGCCCTCATCTATTATCGAGGCACAGGAGATAGAACCGATAGACTGGTAGGCTGGAAAAGCAGCCAATAAAAAAATACGTCCTGAAAGTGCAAAAGCATCATCATACATAATGCTTTTGCCCTCTCAGGACGTTTTAACTAACTAATACTATCTCTTTACTCCAATCCGAACAAAGCCTTCAAGCCTCCATCTACACCAGAGAAGCCCATGAAGGCAAGGCTGAGGAGAGCGGCTGTAACCATGACGATGGCTACGCCCTGCATACCCTTAGGAATGCGAACCAGAGCCTGCTGCTCACGAATGCCTGCAAAGACGATGAGAGCCAGGGCAAAGCCGAGGGCTGTAGAGAACGCATAAACCACACTCTCCAAGAGATTGTAGTCCTTCTGGATAACCAGGATGGCTACACCCAGCACAGCACAGTTGGTAGTAATCAAAGGCAGGAAGATACCGAGTGCCTGATAAAGTGCAGGAGAAACCTTCTTGAGAATAATCTCTACCATCTGAACCAAGGCGGCAATCACGAGGATGAACGCCAGGGTCTGGAGATATTGCAATCCGAACGGATCGAGTACATACTTCTGAACACACCAGGTAATGATGGTTGCCAAGGTCAAGACAAAGGCGATGGCACCACCCATACCGATGGCAGTATCAACTTTCTTCGATACGCCCAGGAACGGACAGATACCGAGAAACTGCGACAAGACGATGTTGTTGACGAATATCGCAGAGATAAATATCAATAAATATTCCATAATTTCTATTCTATTTCATTGACAGAAGCGATGCCTACGCTTACTTCTTTACCTTATTAAATATCGCAATGATGTATCCCAATGTGAGGAATGCTCCTGGAGGCAGGATGAACATCAGAATATTGGTAGTCTCTGGCAACAGAGTGATACCGAATACGCTTCCTGCACCAAGAATCTCACGGGCACTACCCAAGATAGTCAAACCGAGGGTGAAACCCAAACCGCAGCCGAGACCATCAAAGAGACTGGCAATCGGTGAGTTCTTGGCAGCAAAGCTCTCTGCTCTACCCAGAATGATACAGTTTACTACAATCAATGGGATGTAGATACCCAGAGCCTGGTTGATGCTGTCAGGAGCATAGGCGCTCATCAACATCTGCAGGATGGTTACGAAGGCTGCAATCACGACAATGAAAACAGGGATGCGAACCATATCCGGGGTAATCTTCTTGATACATGAAATCACAAAGTTGGTACAAACCAATACTGCCATGGTAGCCAATCCCATGGAAAGACCGTTGATGGCACTGGTAGTTGTTGCCAAGGTAGGACACATACCGAGGAGCAACACGAAGGTAGGGTTCTCCTTGATGAGTCCGTTCATCAAAATTTTCATATTACTCATATCGGCTTATCCTTTCTTTTCGTTATGTTCAACTTTAGATGCACCGCTCTCTGCATCTGCTTTCTGAGATGCACCGCTCTCGCCATCTACACTCTTACCTGCATAGGCAGCGTAAGCCTGATTGATAGCCTTGAGGAAGGCACGGCTGGTAATGGTTGATGCGGTGATGGCATCTACTGAATTGCCACCCTTATCGTCCTTACTTACGTGGAGGTCGCCATCCTTTGGAGTCATACCAATGATGCTACCCTTTCCGTCTTTCTGGAACCAGGTAGTTGCCTTGGCACCCAGACCCGGAGTCTCCGAAGCCTGAAGAATGGTGTAACCCATAATCTTGCCCTCGGTATCGAAACCAACGAGCACCTTCAAGTCGCCACCGAAACCGCCGGTAGTACTCTCTACGGCAGCACCCAACTCCTTGCCACTCTTATCAGAGCACTTGTGGAGGATAAAGGTAAACTCCTTGCCGCCAAACTCCTGCTTCACCTCTTCCGGCTCAGCCACCTGGAGATCTTCAGTACCCATCACGCTCTTAATACCGGCAGCCAGACTCTGGGCAGCCTTCTCGGCGATTGGACCTGAAGTAAGGTTGTTGATACAAGCCAGCACTGCACCCACAACGAGCGCTACACCTACGAGCACCAAAACCATGTTCTTTAATGATGATTCTAATTTCTGCATGTCTCAATCCTCCTTATTTCTTAGCAGGCTTCTCACCGAAGCGCTTTGGTTTAACGTATGTGTTAATAAGAGGTGTAAACGCATTCATGATAAGAATGGCGAACGACATTCCTTCTGGATAGCTACCCCAGTTACGGATGATGACGGTGAGAAGACCGATGCAGACACCGTAGATGAGCATACCTTTGTGAGTCATTGGCGATGTTACATAATCGGTAGCCATGAAGATGGCACCAAGCATCAAACCACCACTGAATATCACAGCCAAAGGATTGGCATAAACAGGATTAGCCAAATGCATCAAACCGCTGAAAACGAATACAGTAGCGATGATGCTGACTGGAATATGCCAGGTGATGATCTTCTTCCAGAGCATGTAAGCCAAACCGAGCAACAAGGCGAAAGCACAAACCTCACCGGTAGTTCCGGCACCGAAGGTATCGCCAGTAGCACCGAAGAGCAGGCTCAAGGAATCAGGCAACTGATTCAGGAGAGAAGCATCGCCAGTCTTAATGGCAGTCTTCATGATAGCCAGCGGTGTAGCACCAGTTGTAGCATCGGTATAGCTGAGCATCTGTCCTGCTACTGGCCATGAAGTCATCTGAGCAGGGAAGCTGACGAGCAGGAAGCAACGGCCCACCAAAGCAGGATTGAAAGGATTGTTACCCAGACCGCCGAAGCTCATCTTACCCACACCGATGGCAAACAGGGCACCGATGATGATGATCCAGAGAGGAAGGTTACTTGGCAAGTTCATGCCGAGCAGGAGACCGGTGATGATGGCAGAACCATCGAGCAAGCTGGTCTCCTCCTTCAGGAGATATTTTGTAATTGCCCACTCAAAGAAGACGCAGGCTGCCACAGAGGTGAGCAGTACGACTGCTGAACCCAAACCGAAGAAATAAAAAGATGCGAGGATGGCAGGCACGAGAGCGATGATTACTCCGTACATGTTCTTCTCCACGCTCTCATTTCCGTGGGCATGTGGCGATAATGAAACGATTAATTTTCCCATTTTACTTAATCAAGTATTTGGTTTGTTTTACTTTTATTCTTTACTTCTTGGCACTTCGTGCTCTGATGATGCCCATCACCGCTGCCTTACCATTGATGATGTTATCGAGGATAGGACGATGAGATGGACAGGTAAACTGGCATGAACCGCAGGCGATGCAGGATGTTACCTCCTCTGCCTCCAGGCGTTCATAATCCTTCACTACGCTCAGGGTAGCAAGCAGGTATGGCTCCAAGCCCATTGGGCAGGCATCCACACACTTGGCACAGCGGATACATGGCTGAGCCTTCTTGCGGTGAGCATCCGCATCGGTCAGTACGGTGATGGAATTGGTACCCTTGGTTACAGGAACATCGAGACTGATCACAGCCTTACCCATCATCGGACCACCAGCCAGCACCTTGTTGTCGCCCTCCGGCAAACCGCCACAGTTCTCAATCATCAGAGAGAATGGAGTTCCCATACGCACGAGGAAGTTGCCCGGATTCTTCACCTGCTTACCGGTAACGGTGGTATAGCGTTCGAATAGAGGTTTGTTCTTCATAACTGCCTGATAAACAGCGAAGGCTGTACCTACATTTTGAACTATTGCTCCAACGTTGACCGGGATAGCTGGAGGAGCTGGAACCTGACGGCGAATGACGGCATCCACCAGCTGCTTCTCACCACCCTGAGGATACTTCTTAGCCAGAGGAACGATCTCGATACGGGAGTCATTGGCTGTCTTTTCCTCGAAGAGTTTGATGGCAGCAGGCTTGTTGTCCTCGATACCAATGTAGCCCTTCTCTACCTTTGCCGCCTTCATCAGAAGGTTCAAGCCAACGAGAATCTCATCGGCATGCTCCATCATCAGGCGATAATCGGCTGTGATATAAGGCTCGCACTCTACACCATTGATGATGACACACTCTGCCTTGGCACCTGGAGGAGGACAAAGCTTGATGAAGGTTGGGAAACCAGCACCACCCATACCAGTGACACCAGCCACCTTGATACGGTTGACAATCTCTTCTGGAGTCAACTCAGCATGAGCCTCCAGCGTCTCGAGCTTATCAGAGCGGTCGATGCTCTCCTCCCACTCGTCGCCCTCTACATTAATGATAATGCAAGGCTTGCGATAA
>ERZ779999.117-NODE-117-length-15125-cov-2.88411_pt1 | contig 15125 bp, 10 predicted proteins | sample MGYA00511932_ERZ779999 | MGnify/ENA primary metagenome ERZ779999 (study PRJEB29588, sample SAMEA2145251) | human gut metagenome | biome: human gut; feature: human-associated habitat; material: faeces | place: Denmark | collected 2008/2010 ...
TTGAGATGCGTATTGAGATTCAGAAGATCCATCAGAGACTTGAGACAACAATCATCTACGTAACACATGACCAGACAGAAGCTATGACACTTGGTACAAGAATCGTAGTTCTCAAGGATGGTATTATCCAGCAGGTAGATACACCACAGAATCTCTATGACAAGCCATGTAACGTATTCGTTGCAGGATTTATGGGATCACCACAGATGAACCTTATTAATGCTAAGGTTGTACAGTCAGGTGAAGATGTTGTACTTATGTTTGGTGGCAACACAGTTAAACTTCCTGAAGGAAAAGCTCAGAAGCTTATTGAAGCAGGATATGTTGATACAACAGTTATCATGGGTATCCGTCCTGAAGACCTTAATGATTCAGAAGTTATCATCAATGCTAACCCTGATTGCGTAATCGAAGCTACAATCAGAGTATACGAATTACTTGGTGCTGAAGTTTTCCTTTACTTTGATATTGATGAAGTTAACTGTACAGCAAGAGTTAATCCTCGTACAACAGCTCGTCCAGGCGATACAATTAAACTTGGTATCGATATGACTAAGCTTCACATCTTTGATAAAGATACAGAGCAGGTTATCTTACATTAATTATGATTTATTTGCAGACCGGATTTATCCGGTCTGTTTTTTTATTGTGGGAATAAGAAAAATTATGATATAATGAGTGCAAGAGAGCCAGAAAGCTGCTAGCAGCTTTCTGGCGAACGGCGAATGGCGATTACGATAGCTGCGATAGCAGCGGAGAGTAGCGAAGCTACGAATCGTGATATAATATTAAGATATAGTACAGTAGCATATATAAAGAAAAAGGGAGGTAGTGTATGCTTTTAATTGACAGATATACTAAATTATATGGTAAAAAAGTTGCAGTTGATAACTTGTCGCTTCATATTAAACCGGGCGAGATATATGGTTTTATAGGACACAATGGGGCAGGAAAGACAACTACGCTTAAGGCATGTGCAGGAATACTTAATTTTGAGTATGGAAATTCCATTAAAGAAAAACCGATGGAATGCAAAAAGAAAATAGCATATATCCCGGACAACCCTGATTTGTACGGCTTTCTGACAGGGGCGGCCTATCTGAATTTCATAGCAGATATATATAAAGTACCTTTGGAGATAAGAAATAAACGAATCGAAGATTTTGCTGATAAATATGGAATTATTGATGATTTGGGGATGCCAATTAACTCATATTCCCATGGTATGAGACAGAAAATAGCCATAATATCGGCTCTTATACATGAACCAAAGCTTATACTTATGGATGAACCGTTTGTAGGACTTGACCCTAAGGCATCACATACCCTTAAAAACCAGATGAGGGAAATATGTGATAATGGCGGAGCAATCTTTTTTTCCACTCATGTATTGGAAGTAGCGGAAAAATTGTGCGATAAAGTGGCAGTTATAAAAGATGGAAGGCTTATTGCATCCGGTACAATGGCAGAGGTTAAAGGTAATTTATCTCTTGAGGATGCGTTTCTTGAACTGGAGGAATAGAGTGAAGGTATTCTTACAATTATTAGAAATGAGGATTTTGTCTGTTTTTAAGGGATCAGGCAAGAAAGATAAATATAAAAAAAATATCGGATTTAAGGTTTTTATAGGCATAGTGGTTGCTTATGCGGCACTTTGCTTTGTAGGTATGTTTGGATTCTATTTTATGCAGCTTGCAGAAAACTTTGTGGAGCAGGAAGTAGGATTTGCATATTTTTCCATGGTGGCTGTTGTTATGGTTGCCATTGGATTTGTAACAACGGTATTTGCTGCGCAGTCCCAGATTTTTGAGGCAAAAGATAATGATTTGCTTACAGCAATGCCAATTCCACCAAGGTATATATTGCTTACCAGGGTTATTACCCTTCTTATAGTAGAACTTGCAGAGTCTCTGGTGTTGGGAATAGAAGCAATGCTGATTTATAAGATTTTTGCACCTGTTCCTGTGGGCGGAGCAATTATGATGGTTGTCGAAATTATCGGACTTAATATGATTACAGCATCAATTTCCGCAATATTCGGACTTGTTCTTGCGGCAATTACCAACAGGATGAGAAGAAAAAATATTGTAAAAACCATAGCTACAATCGGAATGTCGGTACTGTTTTTTTTCCTGATAAGCGAAATGGAAAGCAGAATCAACAGTATGCTCAGTATGGACGGCGTTTTTATAGAGATGGATGAAGCTATGAAAAAAGAAATGCTGCCATTGTTTTATTTTGGTAAGGCAGCAGCTGAGGGTGATTTTAAATCATTTATTATTTTTATGCTGATGGCTGTGGCTGTTTTTGTCATGATGATATTCCTGCTTTCTCCGTTTTTCCTTAAAATAACATCTACCAATAAGGGCGGGGTAAGAAAAAAATACAGACCTGAGAAAAATGTTGAGCGCGAGGTGAAAAAAGCACTGCTTTACAAGGAAAGAAGAAGATTTTTTACAAACGCCTCATATATGCTCAATACCGCCATAGGGCTTATTGTGTTTTTTGTTGCAGGCGTGGCTGTACTTATTTTCAGGGAAAAAGTGTTTGACAGTATTATAACAATGTCATATTTAAAAAATCATATCGGTGCATATGTGTTGCTGATTTCACTGTTTTTCTGCGCAATAAATGTTATTTCTGCACCTTCAATTTCCCTTGAGGGTGAAAATCTATGGATATGTAAGGCAATGCCTGTTGAGCCTTTTGACATACTTATGGCAAAAGTTAAAAATCATATTTATATATGTATGCCGATTGTAATATTTTTCGGCATTGCCGCCAATATTGCATTGCCTATAAGCCCGGCGATAAGGGCAGCGGTCGTGATTATTCCGGCATTATCCGTAGTTCTTATGGGCCTGCTTGGCGTGATATGCAATCTTCACATGCCGAAGTTTGACTGGGCGGATGAATCAATAGCAGTTAAGCAGAGCATGGCTGTTATCGCAACCATGGGGATAGGCTTTTCTATTGTCATAGGCGCGGCGGTATTATACGGTCTTTTAAGATTTATTCCGTATGCAGATTATCTTTATACGTTTCTGATGACGGGAATGTTTGCACTTGCCATATCTCTTACGTACAGATATGTAAGAAAAGGCGGAAGCCAACGATTTACGGAATTATAAAATTTTTATAACAACTTTATTTTTGCCGGAATATGTTTTATAATGAACGAAAGTATGTGAATAGGAGAGAACACATGATATCAAATCAGATTTTACAAAATACAATTGACGGACTTAAGACAATTACGCGTATAGACATGTGTGTACTGGATGTTGATGGAAAGGTACTTGCAACAACCTCTCCTGATGCCAGCGGATATGAAGAATCAGTAAGCACATTTGCAAAGTCCCCTGCGGACAGCCAGGTGATTTCCGGTCATCAGTTTTTTAAAGTATATGATGACAACCAGCTTGAATACATTCTTCTTGTTATGGGTGGAAGCGATGATGTTTATATAATTGGCAAACTGGCAACTTTTCAGATACAGAACCTTATGGTAGCTTATAAGGAGAGATTTGATAAGGATAATTTTATTAAAAATCTCCTTCTTGATAATCTTCTTCTTGTGGATATATATAACAGGGCGAAAAAACTTCATATTGATTCAGAGGCTAAGAGAGTAGTCCTTCTCGTTGAGACACAGACAGAGAAAGACAATACTGCCCTTGAAACAGTGAGAACACTTTTCGCCACAAGAACAAGGGATTTTATAACTGCAGTAGATGAGAAAAATATTATTATCGTTAAAGAAGTTAAGCAGAGCGAGACTTACAAAGACATAGAACAGACTGCATTTGTAATTCTTGACACCCTTAATACAGAAGCCATGAGCAGGGTTAAAGTAGCTTTCGGTACAATAATCAGCTCACTTAAAGACGTTTCCAAATCATACAAGGAAGCTAAGATGGCACTTGACGTAGGAAAGATTTTTTACAGTGATAAAAATGTTGTGGCATACAGTAATCTTGGAATAGGAAGACTTATTTACCAGCTTCCGATACCTCTTTGTAAAATGTTTATAAGAGAGATTTTCGGTGATATGTCGCCGGATGATTTTGACGAAGAGACACTTGCTACAATTAATAAATTCTTTGAGAACAGTCTTAATGTATCAGAGACTTCTAGACAGCTTTTTATACACAGAAATACATTAGTATACCGTCTTGACAAGATACAGAAAATTACAGGACTGGATTTGCGTGTATTTGAGGATGCCATTACTTTTAATATTGCATTAATGGTAGTTAAGTACATGAAATATATGGAAAACATTGATTATTGATATGTAACCTGGTTATAATTGCAGGAGACAGAAAATATAAAGGACAGATAAAATGATTGATTTAGATAACGTATGTAAGACATATTCATCCGGTGTGGACGCACTGAATAATATCAATATACATATTGATAAAGGTGAGTTTGTTTTCATAGTAGGAGAAAGCGGTTCCGGCAAATCTACACTTATTAAACTTCTGCTTAGGGAACTGGAGCCTACATCCGGAAGAATAGTAATTAACGGTAAGAATATTTCAAGAATCAAAAGAAGAAAATTATACACACTCCGACGTGATATAGGTGTTGTATTTCAGGATTTCAGACTCCTTGATGACAGAAATGTTTTTGATAATATTGCTTTCGCACAAAAGGTTATTGAAGCTCCGGGAAGAAAGATACGTTCCAGAGTGCATGCCATGCTGGCAGAGGTTAAGATAACCAATAAATATAAGGAATTTCCCAAACATCTTTCAGGCGGTGAACAACAGAGAGTGGCAATAGCCAGGGCACTGATTAATAATCCGCCTATTCTTCTTGCCGATGAGCCTACAGGTAATCTCGACGAGGATAATTCATGGGAAATCATGAAACTGTTAGAGCAGGCTAATACTCAGGGAACTACAGTTGTGGTTGTTACTCACAATCTTGAAATAGTCCGTACTATGAAAAAGAGAACTATTGTAATTAATAACGGTGAAGTGGTACAGGAAATAGCGGAAGGTGGTAACTTCTATGAAATTTAAATCATTTGGTTATTGTTTTGTCCAGGGAATAAAAAATATCGGACGAAACAGAATATTTTCCCTTGCTTCAGCAGCAACTATGACGCTGTGCATTTTTCTTATAGGTGTTTTTTATTCCATAACAAGCAATATTAACTACAATATAGATAATATTTCGCAGGGACTCTGCGTTAAAGTGTTTTTTCAGAATGATATTACAGAAGAGCGCCTTGAATCCATAAAGAACACAATTTATGAAAACGATATTGTAACAGATATTCATTACACGTCTGCTGAAGAAGCGTGGGAACAGTATAAACAGAAATATTTTGGCGATTATTATAATGAACTTGCAGATGCCTACGAAAATGATAATCCGCTGATTAACTCAGCTTCATACGAAGTATATTTCAATGAACCATTGGCACAGAAAGATCTGGTTGATTATATATCAAAAATAGACGGGGTAAGGAAAGTTAACAGCAGTGACAATGCAGCTAACGGACTTAGCGAAACAGGTAAACTGGTTAATATATGCTCAGTATTTGTTATTGTTTTACTTATAGCCGTGGCACTTTTCCTTATCAATAACACAATTTCAATCGGTATATCAGTAAGAAGCGATGAGATAAGCATTATGAGGCTTCTGGGAGCCAAAAACAGTTTTATCAGGGCTCCATTTATTGTTGAAGGTATTTTACTTGGCTTAATCGGAGCGGTTATTCCGATTATTATCGTATATTTTGCATATGACGGGGCTATCAGGAATCTTCTGGCCAATTCATCATTCCTAAGCAGAATCATTGAACTTCAGGGAGTGGGAGCTATTCTTAAGCTGTATGTGCCGGTTGCACTTATACTGGGAATAGGAATCGGACTTATCGGAAGTATGATTTCTCTTGCAAAACATTTAAAAGCTTAATGAACATAGGTGATTATATGAAAAGCAAAAAGATTAAAATAACCGCCGCAGTGTTAGCATTTTGCGTGCTTGGTACTTTTGGCGGTAAAAAAATAATGGATGTATATGCTGTTGACAAGTCTGACGTGGACGATGCACAACAGCAGATTCAGGATACACAGAATAAGATAGACAAGCTGAATGGTGAACTTTCACAGCTCGATTCGGATATTGCTTCCATTGAAGCATATGTAAGCGAGCTTGATTCTACAATTAACTCCATTGCAACCAATATTTCTTCCTGCCAGTCAAAGATAGACAGCAAACAGGCGGAAATTGATGCAAAGAATGTTGAGATTAATAATAAAATCGCAGAGATTGACAGTACCGAAGTGGAACTTGAGGAGGCTGCTGCTTCAGAAGAAAGCCAGTATGAGTCAATGAAAAAACGTATCCAGTATATGTATGAATGTGGTGATGAATCTTTTCTTGATATGATAATGTCGTCAGAAGATTTATCGGATATGCTGGGTAATGCGGAATATGTTTCGAGTATTGTTGCCTACGACAGGAACCAGCTTCAGATACTTGCAGATACTAAGGAAAAGATAGACAATCTTCTTGTACAGCTTCAGGATGACAAGGCTAATCTTGAAAGCCAGAGGTCGGAACTTGAGACGCAGAAAACAGAGCTTGTTACATTACAGAATGATTTACAGAGCCAGTACCAGCTTGTTAATGATGCACTTTCAACCAAAGAGACAATGTTACAGCAGCTTGAGAGCCAGCAGGAATATGCTGCGGTACAGAAACAGCTTGAAGAAGCCAAGCTTGCCGCACAGCAGAGAGAGGCCGAGGCGTTGAGACAAAGATGGCTTGAAGAAGTGCGTAATGCGGCTAATAACGGACAGGATGCAGATGAGGCTAACAAGCGTAAATTGGAAGAAATCGGACTTGCAGGCGGTTTTACGTGGCCTCTTCCGGGATACAGTTATATAACATCTTATTTCGGACCGAGAAAGGATCCTTTCGGCAACTTAATCAGCAATCACAGCGGTATGGATATATCAGGCTTTAATGTATACGGAAAGCCGGTTGTAGCCTGTTATTCAGGTACGGTCATTTCGGTTGATGTATATACCTCTTCCGATAACTGGACAACCAAGCCATATGGTACAAGTATCAAAATAGACCATGGTGCCGGTGTAGTTACTTTATATGCGCACCTTTCGGGAGTGAATGTATCGGTAGGGCAGACAGTTAATGCCGGTGATACTATCGGATTTGTCGGAAGTACAGGTAAGTCCACGGGAGCACATCTGCACCTTACACTCTATATAAAAGGTGTTTTGGCAGATCCGTTACCATACCTTAAAAGTCCATCATAAACAATGAAATTCAACCCTCGGATAATATCCGGGGGTAAATTGCATATTATTTAGAAATATCAATTAAAGATAACAGGAGAGCAGAATTATGTATGATGATTATGAAGTAAAAAAGAGTTTCAAAAAGGGCCTTATATCAGGAATTGTGCCTGTATTAATCATAGCGGTGCTTGTTAATATCCTGGTATATCGTAACATGACAAGTAAGAGAATAGAAGTTGCTAAGAGTACGGCTACAAAAATTAGTAAAATCAAAGAACTGATTGACGATAAATATCTTTTTGACTTTAAACAGGGTGATATTGAAAATGCAATAATAAAAGCATATGTGAGCGGATTAGGTGACCCATACAGCGAATATTATACAGAAGAAGAGTTCAAAAAAATAGGTGAAAGTGCAGCCGGCTCATATTGTGGTGTAGGTATATATATTACCAAAGACGAAAAGGACAGAGGAATAAAGATATTACAGGTAATTGAAGGGGGCCCGGCAGAAGATGCAGGCCTTAAAGCAGGAGATATTATAACTGCGATAAACGGAAATGAAATTGACCTGACAGATTTTGATGAAGCTTCTTCACCTATTATGGGAAAAGAAGGAACAAAAGTTACAGTTACAATCCTTAGGGATGGCGTGAAAAAAGACTATGAACTTACAAGGTCTGTTATCGAACAGAAATATGTCAGATATTCAATGTTAGATAATAATATTGGATATGTATATCTCGCACAGTTTACTGTCTCGTCAATAGAACAGTTTGAAAATGCTGTTAGTGACCTTAAAGAAAATGGTGCCAAAAGTATTATTTTTGACCTCAGGGATAATCCGGGCGGTGTTTTAAATGGTGCAGTTTCAATACTTGATTATCTTTTACCGGAGGGACTTATAGCATACGTTGAAGACAAATACGGCAACAGAAATGACTACAAGTCTACTGACGGAACGGATGAACTTGATATTCCTTGTGTTGTTCTTGTCAATGAAAACAGTGCCAGCGCATCAGAACTTTTTACAGGTGCATTAAAAGACAGAGGTTATGCTACCGTTGTTGGTAAAAAAACGTTCGGAAAGGGAATTGTACAGTCATTATTCGCTCTTGGAGACGGTTCCGGCTTAAAGATTACGGTTGAAAGATATTTTACTCCTAATGGGGTGTGCATCCACGGAACCGGTATTGAACCGGATATTGAAGTGGAATATGATAAAGATAAGTTTTATGAAGATGGAACGGATACACAACTTGATGCAGCAATAGAGTACCTTGAAAATCATTAAAACAAATCGAACAAATGTTTGCAAAATGATATCCTATGTGATATAGTTGATACAAGAGTATCAGAGGTGATTTTGTATGGACAGATTTATTTTACATTCTGAATATGAACCGACAGGCGATCAGCCGGAGGCAATTAAGGAGCTTGTGAAGGGTTTTGAAGCGGGAGACCAGTTCCAGACTTTACTTGGCGTTACCGGTTCCGGCAAGACTTTTACCATGGCTAATGTCATTGAGAAGCTTAACAGACCCACCCTTGTAATTGCACACAATAAGACACTTGCAGGGCAGCTTTATTCCGAATTTAAGGAATTTTTTCCGGAGAATGCGGTTGAATATTTTGTATCTTACTATGATTATTATCAGCCGGAGGCCTATGTGCCTTCCAGCGACACTTATATAGAGAAGGATTCTTCCATTAATGATGAGATAGATAAGTTACGTCATTCTGCGACGGCAGCTTTGTCGGAGCGCAGGGATGTAATTATAGTTGCCAGTGTTTCCTGCATATATGGTCTTGGAAGCCCTATTGATTATAAGAGTATGGTTGTGTCACTACGTCCCGGAATGGAACGTGACAGGGATGATATCATAAGACAGCTTATTGATATGCAGTATGTAAGAAATGACATGGATTTTAAGCGTGGCACTTTCAGAGTCAGAGGCGATGTTTTGGAAATATTTCCTGCCGCAAGTGATAAGATTGCGGTGCGTGTGGAATTTTTCGGTGATGAGATTGACAGAATACTGGAAATAGATACATTAACGGGGGAGATTAAGTCAGAGCTTAAGCATACTGCCATTTTTCCGGCATCCCATTATGTTGTGCCTAAGGAGAAGCTTCTTATAGCGGCGGAGAATATCCGGGCGGAGCTTAAAGAACAGGTGGATTATTTTAAGAGCGAAGATAAGCTTCTGGAAGCCCAGAGAATATCGGAGCGTACCAATTTTGATGTCGAGATGATGTTAGAGACCGGTTTCTGTTCGGGAATAGAGAATTATTCAAGACATCTTGAGGGCAGGGCACCGGGAACAATGCCATGTACTTTAATGGATTATTTTCCGGAAGACTTTCTTATAATAGTAGATGAGTCGCATATTACAATTCCGCAGATAAGAGGAATGTATTTCGGCGACAGATCGCGTAAGACCACACTTGTGGATTATGGCTTCAGACTGCCCTCCGCACTTGATAACAGACCGCTTAATTTTGAGGAATTTGAAAGCAAGATTAACCAGATGATGTTTGTATCCGCTACACCTTCCGTATATGAAGCAGAGCATGAACTGAACAGGGTTGAACAGATAATAAGACCGACAGGTCTTCTTGACCCGGAGATTTCCGTAAGACCTGTTACAGGACAGATCGATGACCTTCTTAGCGAAGTTAATAAGGAGACAGCCAGGAAGAATAAAGTTCTTATTACCACACTTACCAAGAGAATGGCAGAAGACCTTACAATATACCTTAAGGAAAACGGTGTCAGGGTAAGATATCTCCATTCCGATATAGATACTTTGGAGAGAGCGGAGATAATCAGGGACATGAGAATGGATGTTTTTGATGTCCTTGTAGGTATTAATCTTTTACGAGAAGGTCTTGATATTCCTGAAATTACTCTTGTTGCCATACTTGATGCGGACAAAGAGGGCTTCTTACGTTCGGAGACCTCACTTATCCAGACAATAGGACGAGCTGCAAGAAATGCCGACGGCAGGGTTATAATGTATGCCGATAACATGACTGATTCTATGCGAAAGGCCATCGATGAGACTGAAAGACGTCGTAAGATACAGCAGGAATACAACGAGGCACACGGAATTACACCGACTACAATCAAGAAAGCGGTAAGAGATCTTATTGCCATAAGCAAGGCAGCCAATGACAAGGGTGATAAGATTAAGAAGGATATTGAATCCATGAGCGATAAGGAGCTTGAGAAGCTCATCAAAGAACTCAACAAGAAGATGCATAGGGCAGCGGCAGACCTTAATTTTGAGGAGGCTGCTTTAATCAGAGACCAGATTACAGAAATAAGGAAGACAATGGACAACAATGGATAATAGAAGACATTATATTAAGATTCGCGGCGCATGCGAACACAATCTTAAAAATATTAACGTAGATATCCCAAGGGATTCTTTTACCGTACTGACAGGCTTAAGCGGGTCAGGTAAATCCTCCCTTGCTTTTGATACCATATATGCAGAAGGACAGAGACGTTATATGGAGTCTTTGTCTTCTTACGCAAGACAATTCTTAGGACAGATGGAGAAGCCTAATGTTGAAAGCATAGAGGGACTTTCTCCTGCAATTTCAATAGATCAGAAATCCACCAACAGGAATCCTCGTTCAACAGTAGGAACCGTAACGGAAATTTATGATTACCTCAGACTTTTATATGCCAGAGTCGGAGTACCGCATTGCCCGAAGTGCGGCAGGGAAATCCATAAACAGACGGTGGACCAGATGGTAGACTCCATTAAAGCACTTGAACCGGGAACCAAATTCCAGCTTCTTGCACCTGTTGTAAGGGGAAGAAAAGGTATGCACGAAAAGGTTTTTGAATCTGCGAAAAAGAGCGGATATGTGCGTGTAAGGGTTGATGGCAATAACTATGACCTTTCCGAAGAAATCCAACTGGAAAAAAATATCAAACACAACATAGAGATTATTGTGGACAGGCTTGTGGTTAAAGATGGTATGGAATCCCGTCTTGCCGATTCCATAGAAAACGTTATGAAGCTTTCTGACGGTATTATGATAGTTGATGTAATCGGTGGAGAACCAATTAATTTCAGCATGAATTTTTCATGCCCTGACTGTGGCATAAGTATTGATGAAATCGAACCGAGAAGTTTTTCTTTCAATAATCCGTTTGGAGCCTGCCCTGTATGTGCGGGTCTTGGCTACAAAATGGAATTTGACCCGGAATTATTAATTCCGGACACCTCATTGAGCCTGTCAGAGGGAGCCATAAGCTGTATGGGATGGCAGTCAAGCAGCGATAAGGGAAGCTTTACCTATGCTTTACTTGATGCACTTGCCAAAGAATACGGTTTTTCTCTTGATACGCCTTTTAGGGATTTGCCTGATGATATAAGACATATGCTCATATACGGTAAGAGTAAGTCTGTAAAAGTTCATTACAAGGGACAAAGAGGAGTAGGCGTATATGACGTTGTTTTTGATGGTCTCATAGACAACATGCGCAAGAGATACAGAGAGACCGCTTCAGATATGATGAAGCAGGAATATGAGACATATATGCAGGTTACTCCTTGTGATGAGTGCCATGGACAGCGTCTTAAGAAATCCTCCCTTGCTGTTACAGTAGGCGATAAAAATATCTATCAGGTTACGGAATTGTCCGTTCTTGAATTGGCAGAGTATTTTGATAAACTTACACTTACACCGGTTCAGGAAAAAATCGGTAAGCAGGTTATTAAGGAAATCCGTTCAAGAGTAGGCTTCCTTAATAAGGTGGGTCTTGATTACCTCACTCTTGCAAGAGCAACGGGTACATTATCCGGCGGAGAGGCACAGCGAATAAGACTTTCCACACAGATAGGGTCGGGACTTATGGGTGTTGCATATATTCTTGATGAACCAAGTATAGGACTTCATCAGAGGGACAATGACAAACTCCTTAATGCCCTCAAATCTTTGCGGGACCTTGGCAACACGCTTATTGTTGTTGAACATGATGAAGATACCATGTATGCGGCGGACTATATTGTAGACATCGGACCGGCAGCGGGAGAGCACGGCGGAGAAGTAGTTGCCGCAGGAACGGTTCAGGATATAATTAATAATCCAAATTCAATAACAGGTGCATATCTTAGCGGACGTATTAAAATACCCGTGCCTGAGATCCGCAGGACGCCTAAAGACTGGATAAAGATAAAAGGCGCAAAACAAAATAATCTCAAGAATATTAACGTTGATATTCCGTTAGGTGTTTTTACCTGTGTTACAGGTGTTTCAGGTTCCGGTAAAAGCTCACTTGTAAACGAAATCCTCTACAAACGTCTGGCAAGGGATCTTAACAGGGCAAGATGTATTCCGGGCGAACATAAGGATATCATTGGAATAGAAAAACTTGACAAAGTAATTAATATAGACCAGTCACCTATCGGCAGAACTCCAAGATCCAATCCAGCCACTTACACAGGTGTATTTGATATGATAAGAGACCTTTTTGCATCTACAGCCGAAGCCAAGGCAAAGGGTTACAGTAAAGGACGTTTCAGCTTTAACGTTAAAGGCGGAAGATGTGAGGCGTGTTCCGGTGACGGTATCATAAAGATTGAAATGCACTTCTTACCTGATGTATATGTCCCTTGTGAAGTATGTGACGGAAAACGTTATAACAGGGAGACACTTGAAGTAAAATACAAAGGAAAGTCAATATATGATGTCCTTAACATGACGGTTGAGGAAGCAGTTAAATTTTTTGAAAACGTACCGTCAATTCGTAATAAAATACAGACATTATATGATGTGGGCCTTTCATATATACGTCTCGGACAGCCTTCTACAGAGCTTTCAGGTGGTGAGGCACAGCGTATCAAACTTGCTACCGAGCTTAGTAAAAGAAGTACGGGCAGGACCATATATATTCTGGACGAGCCTACGACAGGACTTCATTTTGCAGACGTTCACAAGCTTGTGGAAATTCTTCACAAACTTGCAGATGCAGGCAACACGGTTGTTGTAATTGAGCACAACCTTGACGTCATAAAAACAGCAGACTACATTATAGATATCGGTCCGGAGGGCGGATTCAGAGGTGGTACTGTTGTTGCAAAAGGAACACCGGAGCAGGTCGCCAAGATTCCTGAATCTTACACAGGACAATATATAAAGAAATACTTATAAATACTTGTAAAAATACTTTTCATCAGATATGATAAGAGACAGAGCGTAATTATATGAATTGCGATAGAATTGCTCCACGGGGCAATCATACATTAGAAAAGGAGATATGAAATGGATAGAGAAATGGTCATAGTTATAGACTTTGGCGGACAGTACAACCAGCTTGTAGCTCGTCGTGTCAGGGAATGTAATGTGTACTGTGAGATATACTCATATAAGACAGACATTGAAAAAATCAAAGCCATGAATCCTAAGGGAATTATTCTCACCGGTGGTCCTAACAGTTGTTACGAGCCGGGAGCACCTTCGTGCACAGATGAATTGTTCAACCTTGGTATTCCTGTACTTGGTCTTTGTTATGGTGCACAGCTTATGATGCACGTTCTTGGCGGAAAAGTCGAGAAAGCACCTGTAAGGGAATACGGAAAAACAGAGGTTATGGTGGAAACATCATCACCACTTTTTACAGATGTTACCCCTAATACAATCTGCTGGATGAGCCACTTTGATTATATATCAAAAGTTGCACCTGGTTTTGACATCTGCGCCCATACTGCAGACTGTCCTGTGGCAGCAGCCGAAAACAGAGATAAGAATCTCTATGCCATCCAGTTCCATCCTGAAGTTTTGCATACACAGGAGGGAACAAAGATGCTTTCCAACTTCGTCCGCGGTGTGTGCGGTTGTTCAGGCGATTGGAAAATGGATGCCTTTGTTGAAAATACAATTAAAGAAATCAGAGCAAAAGTAGGAAATGGAAAAGTATTGCTTGCCCTTTCAGGTGGTGTGGATTCATCCGTTGCAGCCGGACTTCTCTCAAGAGCCATTGGCAAACAGCTTACATGCGTATTTGTAGACCACGGCCTCCTCAGAAAAAACGAGGGCGATGAAGTTGAGCAGGTATTCGGCCCTAACGGCCAGTTTGACCTTAACTTTATAAGGGTAAATGCACAGGAACGTTACTACAGCAAACTCGCAGGAGTAACAGAACCTGAGCGGAAGAGAAAGATAATCGGTGAAGAATTTATCCGTGTATTTGAGGAAGAAGCTAAGAAAATAGGTGCCGTTGACTTCCTTGCCCAGGGAACAATCTACCCTGATGTGGTTGAAAGCGGACTTGGCGGAGAATCGGCAGTTATCAAATCACACCACAATGTGGGCGGACTTCCCGACTATGTTGATTTCAAGGAAATCATCGAGCCTCTCCGTAACCTTTTCAAGGACGAGGTGCGAAAAGCCGGTCTTGAGCTTGGCATCCCAGAGAAACTTGTATTCCGTCAGCCATTCCCAGGCCCGGGACTTGGAATACGAATCATAGGAGAAGTTACAGCCGAGAAGGTTCGTATTGTACAGGATGCGGACTACATCTACCGTGAGGAGATAGCCAAAGCCGGTCTTGACCGTTCAATCGGCCAGTATTTTGCTGCCCTCACAAATATGCGTTCCGTAGGTGTCATGGGTGACGAAAGAACCTACGACTATGCCGTAGCCCTTCGTGCCGTCAACACCGTTGACTTCATGACAGCAGAAGCCGCCGAAATTCCTTTCGACGTCCTCCAGACCGTAATGAGCCGTATCATCAACGAGGTAAGAGGCGTAAACAGAGTATTCTACGATCTGACCAGCAAACCACCGGGAACGATTGAGTTTGAATAACGGATTAAAATG
>ERZ779999.122-NODE-122-length-14926-cov-73.4019_pt1 | contig 14926 bp, 29 predicted proteins | sample MGYA00511932_ERZ779999 | MGnify/ENA primary metagenome ERZ779999 (study PRJEB29588, sample SAMEA2145251) | human gut metagenome | biome: human gut; feature: human-associated habitat; material: faeces | place: Denmark | collected 2008/2010 ...
ATTTTTAGGCGAATTTTAATTCCGCCAATGAGTATATTCAATTATTCTTAATCATCAATCGAGTATGATAACAGGAGGAAAGCGAATGAAATCCCTGCTCCTTTCGGGGAAGGTTAAGCCGGATATGGGTGGGCAAGTTTTAGACTTATATAATCAGCAAGTCTATCAAGGCATCGCCCCAACCATGCTAACAACAATAGATTCATCATCAATGACATTTGTTACAGTTATGAACAAACAAATCATTCATACCGCTCCCAACGGCAAGAAATACTCCATCGAAATCAGGAAGTACACTCCTAGAGACTGCTTCCGTCTGATGGGAGTACACGAAGCCGACATAGACAAGCTCCTGAGCAAGGAGAAGTCGGGAGCCAGCATCATCTGCAAGAGCAAGCTCTATGCACTGGCAGGAAACTCAATAGTAACCAACTGCCTGACCGCTATGTTCGAGGAACTGATTTTTCCTTCGGGAAATCACTACCACGACAAGACGGGTCAGTTATCACTCTTCTAGCTTATGGATATTTTCGGATATATTAAGGTTGGGAAGCGCATCAGTAAGACGCATAAAGCCCTCTTTTACCACAAGACCATGGTACTCTGGTATAAAGGCAAACCTATCATCGGAACGATGCACGATGGCTTGTGGTATCAACAAGATATGAACGGAATATGTGAACAATTAATGTTCCAATCCGAAGTAACCCACGTCTCATTCTTACCTTCACCAAATGAAGACAGAGAAAGAACAAATCCTAGCCATCATCGCTGAGATTCAAGCCAAGAGAGAAGATGCTCACATCGTGCCTCCTCACATCAGAACCTCAGAGATTATCAATCGGGGATTCCACAAGCCCTATCAAGCCCTCAACGAGTTAGTCAGAGAAGGCAGGATCAACTGGTGCAAGACCCTCAACGATATGGCATTCACTATCAGATCATAGCCTAGCTATGTTGAAACACAATTAGAAAACAATCAAATCAATATGGAAAAAGAATTAAAAATCATTTTAAAGGAGGAACTGGAAGTATTATCTAAGCAAGCTTACGAGTCTGCCAAGAATAAGGGCTTCTACCCAAAGGATGTTAATACCGCATTTCTTCTGATGTTCATCATCGTGGAAATGAGCGAGGTGTTGCAAGCCGACAGAAAAGGCAGACACGGCTCCATCGAAGACTACGAGAGCGAGATTGAAATGGGTAGGAATATGCCTACCGCCTACAAGAACACGCTGGAAGGTACGGTTGAGTCTGAGTTTGCCGACATTGCCATTCGCATTCTCTCACTCTTGGGTTGGATCATGGAAGGAGACAAAATCGAGCTATCAGAAGATGAAGACCTCATAGGTGAGTACAAGCTGGCAAGTTATATCTTCGGATGGGATTTAGCCGGAGACCTATACCGCATCATCGAAAAGATGGGAGTCTTGGACTTGGATAGTTCACCAAGCTGGTATCTCGCCAAATACCTTCAGGAGCTTCTGATGGACATCTTTGCGATTGCCTATAACAACAACATCGACCTGAAAGAGCAGATCAAGCTGAAAATGAAGTATAACCAAACTCGTCCGTATCTTCACGGATATAAATACTAGGAGGGGGTGAGCAATGAAAATATTTGTATTTGATATTATGCTCAACGGAAAATTCATCTGCACATTAAAGTATAAATATTGTGCGCTCTTCCCGATAGACTTTGAAGATTTAACGAAGTTCGTTCTTAAAAAGAGACCTGCTTTGAAAGGTAAGGATTTTAGAATTGCGTTTTAAGGAGAAAAGCGTATGGTACAGAAAGAATTTAGAGAACCACCTCGTTATATGGTTGGCGATATAGTTTATAGTCACGGATTTATTTGTATTGTCTGTAGCGTCTATCCGTTCAATATAGATTATTCTTATGATCTTAAAGCTATTAGCGGTAAGAGTTTGGGCAAGATTTGTCAAAGTGATATTATGCATGTTTATATTTGGGAAGAGTTTCTTAAAAAGAATGGATGGGCATGTTATCGCTCTGAAGGAGAATGTATTGGGCATAGGTGGTATAAACACCAAGAATACCCTTTCACTTTGCGATATAATAATTTCTTGGGAATTTGCGGAGTATCTTTCAATGACGGAAAAGACGATACTGTTATGATAAAATGTGTAGATGAACTCCAACACATTCTTTATGGCTTGCAATTAGATAGCAATTTAAAAATATAAGCGTATGAATAAGCTAGAATATATTCCAGGAGATTTGGCTTTTCACTATATACCAAAAACCACAATAAAAAAGTATGTAAAAGTATATGTTTGCTCTACAAACAATGCCTTATCATTAGAAGATAAGGATGGAAAACTATATGATTATATTGGGGAATTATATCCGATTCCTCTCACTCCAGAGATTCTAGAGAAGAATGGATGGAAGAAGTTCAAACGTCCTTATAGTAGTGATTATTGCTACAGACGTAAAGGCTACCCAACTTTGAACATACGTTCAGAGAAAGAGGTGTATTTCCATTGGGGAGACCAAGATGAAAGCATAACGACTGTTCATCAACTACAACATCTTCTCTTCGGTCTAGGACTTAACTCAGAAATGGAGGTGTAGGTATGTTAGCAGCATTATCAATAATATTCATAGCTATAGGCATAGCATTTATGTATGTAGGCATAAGAATTTGCAGAGATTTATGGCATGCTCATATCGGACTGCTTATTTTCGGGATGGGCTTATGCTTTACTTGTATGGCTATAAAACAATTAATGTAGTTATAAGTATGTATATATCATGAAGAAAAATAGATTGGTTCTTCCCCTTGCCAACAATAGTAAGAAATCCAAATCCAGATTGGGGAATAGCTTTCCTTTGGAGAGTTTACTGGTTTTGTAACGATTAACCGCCTTCGGGCATAAAATATAAAGATATGACAGAAGAAAGATTATCTAGAGCTAACGGATTAAGCAACTTTGTTCATGCTTATAAAGAAGTTATCGGTAGATATTGTAATGGCATGAGTGCTAATGAAAACAGACTGGGGAGTGCTCTAATAGATATAAACAAGTATGCGCCAAAAGAATCTGCCGACATAAAGAATGCTATAAAAAAGGCTTTAAATAGCATTCAGAAAGAGTTTGACGAGCTTTAGTAACTAACCATCCCTTATGGGATAAAATATAAGTAATATGACAGAAATAGAATTATACAACGAATTAAAGAATGTAGAAGGTTGTTTAAAGAAATTGGATTCGCAAATATTAGAGCTTCACATAAAGGAGAATGATATAATGGGCGACTTTCTAAGTTTATTACCTTTTCAGAAAGGTGACAAGGTGAAAGATAAAGATGGCAATATCTTTATCATAGAACGTCTAAAAGATGCCATATCTCTTGGCAAGAATGAAATCAAGGTTCATTTTCTTATCCGAAAAATAAAGAAAAACGGAGAACCTTATCAATACGCAAACGAAGCTTGGGGAATTGATTATTTTTCCCTTGAGAAAGTAGTAGAGTAATAACCATCCTGCAAAGGATATAAATGTAAGTAATATGGAACAAATTTCATTAGAAGACAAAGTTAGTAAAACTTTGGGTTGGCTCGCAAATCAAATTGCGTGTACTCAAGTATATAAAAAGTGGGACGAAGAATTTAAAAAGGAAAGTCTCAATGCTGCTTGGCAAAGAGTTCAAGAACAGTTTAAGAAAGATATTGATTGGAATACTCTTACGGAAAGTCAGTGTAAGGCTTTGTATTTTGGAAGTTGGCAATCCGAAGAAGATGTTGAAGAAGAAATTTCTTGTTTACAATCTGAGTTAGACAAGGGACATCTTACAAAAGAGGAATTTGATAAGAAGGTTGCCAACGAGAAAAATACTCTTGGACTTCGTTTGATTCCTCTATATCTCTATCCTTCATTGCCAATCGGTATTACCCTAACGTCTATTTGTGGAAAAGAGAGAGTTTTTGATGGCTCAAACATTGATACAGATATTAGATTTGGATGCCTTGCATGGGGTATTAAGCCGAAAAAAGATTAACTAACCACCCTCTCCTGCAACAGGGAGAGGGTAAAAAGAAGAGAATATGATTAGATTTGAATATCGAACCTATTGTAACGAGTATAAGATAATAAAGGTAAGCAGAAAAGCTTATATTATTAAATATATAGATTACTACCAGCATATTTGCTGGATGGTTAAAGAACATAAGTTCAAGTCTAGGTTAAAGGCAGAGAAACATATTAAAAAACATTTTATTGTGGAGGATAAGCAATGAGTAAAGAAAAAGCTATTGAGTATATCACAAGAGCCAAAGAACAGTTATCAGACGATTTGCTTTCTGTCAGGTTTTGTAAAATGGCTCGCAATAATTTAGATAAGGCACTTAAAGAGTTGGAGGATTGATTATGACAAGAGAAGAAGCTAAAAAGTTATTGCCTATCTTTAAGGAATTCAGTGAAGGCGAAACAATTCAACATCTAGACATAATAAATGACAAGTGGGAAGATGTTGATGAGTTCGTTTATCACGGAAGTGTAAAAAGCTATCGCATCAAGTCAGATAGTCAGCCCAAAGCAAAGTACCGTCCATTTGTAAACACAGAAGAATGTTGGCAGGAGATGTTAAAGCATCAGCCTTTTGGATGGGTGAAGAACAATAACCTCTATCGGAATATCTTAGAAACAATCGATGGAGCTATTTTATTACCATCATTTCCTGGGGAGATGTTTGTGTTTTCTTTTAATAAGGCTAAGGAAAAATTCACCTTTGCCGATGGAACTCCTTTCGGCATAAAAGTGGAGGGATAGTTATGGCATGGGTAGCAAAGAATAAAGATGGCTCTGAAACAATTTATGAAGTCAAGCCATACAAACGCAACGATGAGTGGGTATCACGGAAAGATGGTTGGGAAAGACCCTATCAATACTTTAATATTCCACAAGGTAGTATCAAGAAGCTCATCGGAAGAGAGTTATCTTGGAACGATGAGCCTGTAGAACTTAAAGAAGATTGATATGGAAGAATTATTAAAGGCATTATTGGATGTATATATTCCAGTATTAAATGCTAATTGCAAGAAAACGTTTGCATTCTTAGATGAATACGTTCCTCCACCCACAAGGAAGGAGAGACGTAAACGTGAAAGAGAACTTAAAAAGAAGTTCCCTCTCGATTTTACTAAGTTTATAGAATCACATAGAGCTTAAAGAAGAATAGTTATGAAAGAATATGTAATAACAGATGAGTTACGAGACAATATTATCAAGTGGTTTAATAACATTGTCGAAGAAGCTGATACTCTAACTACTGGTAACGTCTCACACAAGAAATCTATGATTAAAGGAATGGCAGCACGCTCGGCTGAGTTTGTTGAGAAATATAGTGTTGGCATTGCTGATGTTGCAAGTGATTAAAATAACAGCTTATGAAAACAGAAAATATCAAGTTCAAGGCTAAACGTCTTGACAACGGAGAATGGATAATCGGAAGCTTTGTTGTAATGAAGATTCCTGCACTTAGCAAAACTACTATAGGTATCGTAGCAGCAGGCGGTGCAACGCTTCATGAGATTGACCCTTCTACAGTCTGCCAGTTCACAGGCGAAAAGGATATGAGAGGAAAGGAGATTTATATCGGCGACATCATATCCAACCTTGAAACAGGAAGTATTGTTGAGGTAGTATGGAACGACAAGATGAAAATGCTTGATTGCAAGTTCCTTAATGGAGTGAAGTGTTGTTTTGATATTCCATTTGGAACATTTGTAGCAAGGTATCATAGAATAGTAGTATTGATGTCAAAATTCGATAAGGAAAAGTAATATGGAAGCAGGACAATTATTAGTGCTATTGTTGTCGTTTTGCGCTTTAGCATTACATATCAAGAATCGTAGAAGAAAGGATTAATTATGGATAAAACAGATTTATATTCAGCATTACTCTTCCTGATGCTTAAACTGGAAGAGGCAAAGAACAACCCGATGATAGACAAGAACTTCATTGTTGCATTGACGGAAGTGCTCAGATATTTCCGTGATAACGGAGATTTAAAGAAAGCCTACGAGAGCAAAAAAGATTCGTTGGCAGACATGGCTAATAGTTCTTGGATGAAAGCACTAAAGGAATATGTTTCCTCCAAAAATCAGGAAGTCGGAGTTGATGCAGAGTTACCTGATATAGATGAACTTATTAAGAAACTCACTTCTGATGAGTTCATCGAAAAGAAAATCAAGGATATTCTTGGCGATCAGGCGAGTAAAGACGAATAGTTATGGAAAGATTAACTAAGGCTATGGATAAGTATTTGTCGGAAGCTATCGCTGAATGGGATAAGGAAAAAGCTGCCGGATCAGGTAGAAGAAAGGTCGGAAACTAAAATAAATAATAGTTATGAAAATAGAAATTACAAAAGTAACAGATTGGGAGCGAGTGGTGGATGCTGCTCGCTTCACACAGCGAAAAGAACCGCTGGGTAAGGAGCCTAGCGATGAGTTCAAGAAACAGATGGTATTCAGTGAGCACTCTCCACTGAGATTACTGGAGTTCGATATTAAGATATACGATGTTCCAAATTGGGTCAGCGTTCACTTCGTCCGCCACGTCCACGCTCAGCCATTCGTTTCCACTTCCCGACCGGATATTACTGGCTCCAAGCTTACACGTCACGAGATGCCGCAGGACGAGCCAGTAAACTTGCAGCTATCCCTCAATGCTCAGGAGATCATCAATATCTCCAAGGTTCGACTTTGCTCTAAGGCATCATCCGATACAAGATATGTATGGAGAGAAGTAGTAAACAAGCTGCAGGAAATAGAGCCTATCCTTGCTCACGCTTGCGTTCCTCAATGTGTCTATAGAGGTATCTGCCCAGAAAAAAATAGTTGCGGCTATTACGAGCGTTACTTTTTTGACCAATGGAAAAACTATGTCGGATATTTCAAATAGTAAAAAAAATGAAACACCCAAAATATATCGTCAATGAGTTTGTAGGAGGTCATACCGAATACACAACTCCCTGCCCCTTCGGAATCCAAGGCAAGTACACCTTGGAAATCCTGATGGTGGGCAGTCTCGCTTGCCAACGATGCAAATACTTCCGAGGTATCAACAAGGAAGATTGCATAGTATCTTGCGGCATCCAATGAAACTATATTACTCATTCATTATAACATATTACACATGGCAACAAAGAAGATTTCAATTATTCAGCGCATCACAGAGCGCATCCTTGGCAAGAAGTTCTATATCGCAGTCATTGCCAACAAGGGAACCAGCAACTACTTCGTTAACTCTACCATCTATCGCTCAGAAGATGATGTTATCGCTTATCAGAAATACATCACCACTGACGAGAGAATGAAGGAGAGCTTCGATTTCGTCTGCTACTACTCCTTCCGTTCCAAGTTCGACTTCCGCATTCCTCTTGGCGGCAAGCCATTATCTCTTGAAGAGGCAAAGGAACTTAGCAAGAAATAAGGTATGGGAAAGTTGATTGACCTGAAAGGGAAGCGGTTTGGCAGACTCTATGTCTGCTGCCGCTCCGGCAAATCCAGTAAGAATGGTGTTTATTGGATATGCAAGTGTGATTGCGGTAGAGGTGTTTCTGTTCTATCCTGCAATTTGCTCCGAGGAGTAACCCAGTCTTGCGGTTGTCTCAGATCGGAGAATACCAAGCTTCGCCTTCGCCAGTACAACGAGAAGAAGGCAAAAGTAAACGGATAATAATCTTTTCTAACCAAAACTTCGTATATTTGCAAAATGATATTCAGTTATATTAAAGACAAGTGCCGGAACATTCAAGGTTTCCTGCACAGAAAAAACTTCGTGGTACTTGATGGTAGAGCCAACTCTGTTACTCTCTCGCAGGGCATCTACAACCATATTATGCAGATAGAGCGCACAGATAGCTCCATCTTCGTCTTCCGTATCTCCAGCAGAGGAACATACGGATTCTGCCTGAGAGAGGACTGGGAGGAACTCCGCAAGGCTCAGACTTACTTCTGTCCGCTCCAGTACAATCAGGAACACAAGAAGATTGGTTTCCGCAGCGAACGTCCATCGGTTACAGCCATCCTTGATGATTACAATCTCCCTCTCAACAAGATGGTGCGCCTGACCTGCATTCCTCGCAAGAACAAAAATGGCGAGCCGTACTACGAGATCATCCGTCCAAACCCATAACAATACAAATATGATTAAAGAAGTATTATTTCAAGGCTTGACTCACTCTCCATCCGACCACGAAAGTCAGGAGGGTGAGTTGGGAACTTGCCTGAACCTCATCAACGAGGATGGAGCACTCCACCCTATTCACCAGCCAGTGGTGGTTGATTCTGCCATCACCATACCTGATGGAGCCATCATCGAACTGATTCACAAGGTTACTCACAATAACACCATTCACTCCCACTACATCATCCGTAATGGTAATACTTGGTATTGGACAGAGAAAGGTGGAAACGGAACCAAGAACACAATCAGTCTTAATGGCTTTCAAGTCAATGCCGTGAGTGCCATCGGAAACATCTTGTGTTTTGTAGGAGAGGAAAGCACTAAGTATGCCTATTGGAACGGAAGTGATTATACAAGTTTCGACTTATCTGCCATTAACTATAGTGCAATTATCTCAAACACGAAGTCGGTGGTATGCAATGCTTCCATTAATCTTGGTGATGATTGGGATTCCGCTTTTGTGTCAAACAAGTATTTTTCTAATAGAACAGATACTTCTCTCAAAGGTGCATCCATCATTTTCAATGCTTTGGATGCACTGATCAATAAGCAGTTGGAGGAGAATGGCAAGGAGTTTTTCAAATATACAGTTTTTGGTGTAATCGCCATCCGTCTATATGATGGTGTATCATACATCAATATATCAAATCCATTCATTCTTGCACCAGAAACGACATTCAACAAGTTTATCTGGTATCAGGAGACAAAGGCTGTTGGTACTAGCACAAGCCTTCATACTCACTCCATCGTTATCAATATGGATATACCCGAAGGTCTTGAAGACCTCATCAGCGGTGTAGATGTTTATCTTTCCCAGCCGGAATCATTTATTGATACGGAGAAACAAACCAAAGGAATATCACGATATAAGTGCTACCTTTGGAACGACAAAATGAAATCAGGAGTTAATTGCGATGCTTTTCAATATCTGTCAGAGGAAGATGTATATCAGTCTTTCGAGAAGAAGTCTTTCTATCTGAGCACAAGCATCAGCAAGGATAAATTCGGCACAGCTATTCCTCTCAAACGAGTATTGGAGACCGAGGAAAGTATTTCTCTTGCAGACTTTCAGAGAAGCTCATTTGGCGGTCAATGTTCCATTACATACAACAACCGCTTGCATATCGGAAACGTGAAGAAGACTATCTTCAATGCTTTCGATACGAATATTTTCTCCAGCCGGAAAGTCTCGAATAATCAGATGTACCTGAATGAGTACACTGATCTTGCCCCCAATAATGCACTCTCTACCGATTACATCTGTGATGCAGTATATCAGGTCAGCATCAGCGAGAACAGTATCAAGAGAGATATTTACTACAAGGGCAAGCTGCAATACCCTCTCAGCCCTATCTTGGCATATCCTAGCACTCTTGCTACGGCTATGACCATTTACTTCTATCTCCCTAAGTACAGCAAATACTACTCCAAGAAAGTTAAGCTGAAACCTTCTGAAACGTTCGGAATGTCTTACTATATCAACATCAGTAAGAATCGCTCGACACCAGTTGGAGCAGATAGACAGACTTCAAACACTTTGAATAACGAGGGATTTGGAGGAAGAACAGATGCACCAACAGAAACAGAAAGTTCAGAGTTATCTGATTATATGTACCGTTACCACGATGATGCCGGACTTCCAGCCTTTATGCAAGTGTATCGCCATAAGCTCATCAAGAGCAGTTCTTCTGGTGGAGACTTTGGTGGTGGCAGCACTAAAGCAAGCGAAACCAGTGGAGGAAGCTTTGGTAGCGGAAGCGGAGCCATTATCCCTTCTGGATATACTTGGGATTCTACACCGATTGATACGGGAGACTTCACCGAGATTACTGAAGCTGAGTATAATGCTGCATTAAGCAAGACAGACAATCAGAAGTATGTCTCTCAGCAGCCTAATGTAGTCAAGGTCAGCGAAGCCGAGAACCCGATGGTGTTCCCTGCCAAGAACTCGGTTCAGGTTGGATCATCCATTATCAATGCGCTTGCAGCCAATACCCGACCAATCAGCGAGGGTCAGTTTGGCGAAGCTCCTCTCTATGCCTTCACAGATGAAGGTGTATGGGTGTTAATGACCAATCAGGAAGGAACCTACGATGCCCGTCAGCCAGCCAACAGAGATATTTGCTCCAACCCTAAGGGTATCTTGCAGATTGATGATGCCGTTCTGTTCCCTACGGAACGAGGAATCATGATGCAGCGAGGCAGGGATTCCGAGTGTATCACAGATGTGCTTGATGGTTATCCGTTCGTCTTCACCCAGATATTCAAAAACGACTATCAGAAGAAGCTGCTTGCCCTTGGGGGCATTCCTGAATCTGATACTCAATATATCCGATTCAGAACATTCCTGCAGAAGGCGAGTCTGATCTATGATTATTACGATAACCGCATCATCGTGTTCAGACCCGACTACACCTATGCGTATGTGTATTCCTTGAAGAGCAGAATGTGGGGAACGATGCACAATGTGTTCCGTTCCACCGTCAACTCCTACCCTGAGTCTTATGCCATCAATCAGAGCGGAAAGATTGTTGATGTATATGTCAAGGAGCCATCGGGAAGCGTTTCCTACTTCTTCTGTACACGTCCGTTGACTCTCGGTCAGGAGAATATCCACAAGACGATGTTCAAGAGCATCATCCGTGGTTATTTCCGCAACGCTGCAAAAGGTAAGGTGGGTGTGGTGCTGTATGGAAGCAACGACCTTTTCAACTGGTTCTACATCCATTCTTCCGTCAACCAGCTTCTGGCTGGTATGGCAGGATCACCTTACAAGTATTTCCGCTTTGCAGTAATGGGCAGTCTCAGCTACGATGAATCCATTCATAGCGTAGGTACTGAGTTTGTTGCCCGACTGCAAAACAAGCTTAGATAAGTTTTTCTTCATATACATTCATAATTTTAAAATCAATAAGGACAGCCGTCTGTGAAGATAGCTGCCCTTGCTTTTTCGTTAACCATAAGTCTAGAAAGGATGAAGCCTGATCCTCGCTCTTACCGCAGAGCGATTGCTTGCATTCTTTATTTTTTCCTTCTTCTCCTCTGCCAGTGCCCAGAATCTGTCTGCACCTTCGGGATAGACCACCATCAACCATTCGTATAATGCCTGATTGACGATATAGTCGTGAATATACACGGTCATGGTATGCACACTCGTAGAAGAGAATCCCTTTGGCATTCTCAGAGCCAGATAGTAGGCTTCCTCCTCATTGGTAGGCGAACCGATGCACTCCTCCCACTCATTGGAATCAAAGCCGCTTCCCAGCATTTCCATCTTGGTGAATCGGTAGAGCACTTCCCTGCAATCCTCTATGGTGGAATCCAAGATTCTTGCCAGCTTATCCCGATTGCCATCCTCTGCCACATCATAGATGTTATGGATGAGGTGGGAATCTGCTACCCCACTCCTAATCGAATCCGCATAAGTGTAAGCCGTATTACGTATGTCGTAGATGAGTTCGCTCTTCTGCATCTCTATCATCACCTTGTGACCCTTGTTGCAAGTCTTCATGCTGCCCCTCCCCTCTATGCGCTAGGAGCTGTCCGGCTAGGTCGCTCACGTCTGTTGAACGTTTCGTGCAAGTTTCTCAATGACTCAACTGCCAGCTCGCTATACACCTTCACTTCATTAGGGTTGGTAATGGTGAACCAATCCATCAAAGCCTTGTTGATGATATAGTCGTGGATAGAACTGGTCAGCGCATCCTTCAAGCCCAGCGAGTAATTGGATGGAAGCGAGAGATTGATGATGATGTTGTCGGTATCGCTGATCAGCTTGTTGGAAGCCGTAGTGCCGGAACCCTTCTCAATAGCTTCACTCAACTCTACCAGCAACTGGCTATAGGCATTCTGAATGCTTCGCAATGCCTGATTCTTATCTTCATCATCATCGCTAGCCTGAATATTGCTGGCAGCCTCAGCATCCATATCCGCAGCTCTTCGGCTCCGTCCTGTCAGGAACGCTTTGTTCTGGAAGTCGTAGATGAGTTCACTCATATACAACGTGATAGTTAAATTCTTTCTTGGCATACTTCTATATATTATATTTTAGTTCGTGTTGGCTTGGTCTTGTTGAATACCTTATCCTTGATGTCGAGCAGCAGGGCAGCGGCATTATCGGCATACTCCTTCACCTTGTCGTTAGCCGTAATCTCGCACCATTTGGCAACGATGCTGTTCACGATGAACGAGGTGGCGGATGAAGTGATAGAACCGCTCATATTGGTATCGAACCGGCTAGGCATACTCAATGTCCAGTTGATGTTGCCATCAGTAGAAGAACCGATGGTAGGCATGAATCTTTTCAGGAGATTGAGCAGCGCATCCTTCGACTCGTTATAGAATCGCTCTATCATCGCCAAGTCGGCATCCGTAACGAATATCTGGTCGAAGGCAGACTTGCCATCATCCAGCTTATTCTTAGCACCCAGATAGGCGGTAGTCTTCGCCACCTCCTCATAGATGCTACTTTTTGTGATTGAAATTGATAAATTTGCCATTCTTATATTTCCTATAGATGATTAAACCTAAAATGATGAGCAGGGCGCACATCGCTCCCATCGACCACATCGCATACTTCAACTGAAACTGCTCCCACTTGGAGAGCTGCTTCTCTACTGGATAGGGTACTGGGATAGAATCTCTTTTCAGGAAGGAATCCACCTTCACCTTATACACATCCTTGAAGACCGTCTTTTCGTGCCATCGGTCAATATAGCGAGTATCTCCATTCTGTATGATAAACACGGAATCATGCACGAAAATGCTGTCAGAAGTGTGCAGGGTATCGCATTTTACTACGTCACGATATACGAATTTCTCCGTCGGGACGTAGGAAGTCTTACATCCCGACATAAGAAATGCTACCAGCAGCATAGCCAAAATGTAGATCAGCAACTGCCATAAATCTGAATCATACCACTTCTTCATAAGCCTATACCTTTAATGCAGCCTTAGCTCTCTTCAAGAATGTTCGTCTGTGCTCCAAGCCGTATGTGCCGCCATTGATGGTCTTGGTGATTGCTAGGAAACTATCACTATCAGCCAGCTCATTCAAGCCGTGCTTCCACCACCACCACATCGCACTCTTGGTTGCGCCCAATGGCTGCTCCAGCAGTTCGGGATGCTCCATGATGTCACCTCGGCAGTACTTGCTCTTCTGGTAAGCCTGATAGTTAGCTCTACCCGTAATCTGAATCAATCCCCTGCCCCTATACTTGTAGCCATCGCCATCTTTCAGGTTGCCCAGCATATTCTTCAACTTACCCTCATCATACTTGTGGAAGTAAGCCTTGTTGCCCACTTCCTTGGTATATCTCAGCTCGCTCGTTTCGTGGGCTATCTGAGCCAAGAAATGTGCCATTCGCTTCGGTGTATCAATATGGAAAACCTCGGCATAGCCGTTGATGTAAGGCAGGAAAGCATCCACCTTATCCTTGGCATTCGGCATAATCTCTAAAATCTGTTCTCTTGTTACCTTCATAATTACTTGCCCTACTTTACTTGTTGTTTCTGCATATTTGCAAATTCGTTCTTCACGATCTTCTCAAAGTTGCCTAATTTGGTCTTAAAATAAACGTTTACCCCGAATATTCCTCCAGAGTAAACCAATGTCTGGCTGACGTACCAGAGTACACCATCCGAAACTACATAATTATTGAGAAAGAATGATAGGAAGGTGAGGACAACACCACTCACTAACATTCCAATAGCTGCACCATATTGCAATCCTTCACGCACGTTTGGAGTCATATCTTATCTTTATATATTATTAATAATATGCAAAGATAAGATATGTTCCCGTAACAATTATCTTATCCGTTAATGTTGTGCCATATCTTGCTTGTAGGATGCAAGCAGTCAGGGTCTTGAAGGTATTCAATAGCCATCATTACCACCATTTCCTTCAATTCCTCCTCATCCTTGCTATATTGTTTCAGCAGCTTATGATGGTCGCTTCTGAGCAGATTCATCGTAACCGCCAAGTCAAAGATGTTGTAGTCGGAAATATCATCCTTATGCTGGTCAAAGGCTTCCTTTATCTCCTCGTCCGTAAAGAAAGGAGCCATTTGCTTGGTTCCATCCTCATCCTCGTACCACATCTTCTTGATGGCATCATCAGCAAAGTGCTTGTCAAAATGCCCTTCGCTCAATACACCATACACCATCGCACAAAGATGATGTACCTCTACATCGCTCAACTTATATGAGAGATACTTACCCATAGCCTTGGCTATACTCAACATCTGTTCAGGAGTCATATCCTGCTGATACTTATCAACGAAATCTACAAAATCCATAATATATAAAAATTAAGAGTTTATGATGCTGCAAAGATACATATATCTTGCGCTGAGCACCATAAACTCCCAAAGATTTCTGTAGCCATCTGAATATCAGATAAATACAGTTACGATAAAACACCTCCTTTCTTTATTCGTCCTTGAATTTAGTTCTCTTCTCACCACCCCTCGACCAGATGTCGTTCTTCTTGCGCTTCGCCACCTTGCCGAGTACATCATTCTCGTAAAGGTCAGGATTGTCTTCCCTGCCTTGGGTCTCCGTAGCAATACCCTTGTTGGCATTGCTGCCTTGGTCGGCATTGTCCTTGCCATTACCATACCATTTCTTTTCGTTTTCCTTGTCTGCTATCATATCTTAACACTAAACATTAACTCATTGGCGGAATTAAAATTCGCCTAAAAAT
>ERZ779999.131-NODE-131-length-14409-cov-9.47238_pt1 | contig 14409 bp, 10 predicted proteins | sample MGYA00511932_ERZ779999 | MGnify/ENA primary metagenome ERZ779999 (study PRJEB29588, sample SAMEA2145251) | human gut metagenome | biome: human gut; feature: human-associated habitat; material: faeces | place: Denmark | collected 2008/2010 ...
ATAAAGTTAAATCAAAGTGTTGCGAAATTAAGGTTATAGAAAATGCCACTCATGGCATTCCTATATCTTGATTAAAAATATTATCAAAATTAATATTCTGGGTTCTGTTGAAGAGCCTTGTTGTAATCAATCTCAGACTGCGGAATAGCCATGATTGTATTGTAATCATTGTACCTCACCTCCTGATTAGCCTGGTTTGTTACACTCTGACGATTACGCCAGTAAGCGAATGTAATCTGGTTCTCGCAGAACATCTCGATTTCATATTCATGAAGAATGTCTGCAAGTGTAACAGAAGCCTTATCTGTATAATCAGCAATACGGTTCTTGTCGATAGCATTGATATACTGAGCAGCTTCTGCACTGGTCTTTGCCAAATCGTATGAACCAGGGTTATCAAGATGCCACTGAGCCTCAGCTGCAATCAGATACATCTCTGAGAGACGGAGCAACTTCGTGTTGTTAACATAGAGATTGCCGTTACGACCTGGATACTTGTTAGGATAGAAACCAGCAGCCTTCTTGTAGCTAGCTGCAGACTGATCCTTGATCAAGCCAGCACGAATATCCTTATCCTTGTTGGCAACAAGATACTCATACAAGTAACCCTCCTCGTTGAAAGCATTCTCTGAGTAACCATCCGCATCGCAATAGTAACCAGGAGCATAACGCTGCTGGTTATACTTGTCGGTCTGCATGAACTCCAGAATGGTTTCATCTGCCTTCTCCTTAGTCCAAGCCTCTACGTAATTGTCGCGATTCAACATTTTGTAACCACCTTCACCAATCACTTCCTTGGCATCAGCCAAAGCCTCTGCATACTGACCATTATAGAGGTAAGCACGGGCACGAAGACCAAGAGCTGCATAATAGTTGAAGTAACCATTATCAGACTTCTTCTCCAACAAAGGAAGTGCATCTGTAAACTGCTTGATAATGAATGTGTATGTAGATGCCAAATCTGTACGAGTGCCCTTGTAATCCTTGTCAAACACCTGGTCTGAAAGAACCAGACCGAGTTCGCTTGCAGGATTCTCTACAGTAGTAGGGATGTGGCAGAACATACGAGCCAAGTCGAAGTGCAACATACCTCTCCAAGCTAACAGCTGTCCTTTATAGTTATTGATTTCGGCCGCATCGCCTTCAACTTGGCCATTTTCGATAGACTTCAATGCGCTATTCACATTACCCAAAGCCTGGTAGAATGCGAAATATGCATAATCATTGAATGAACCTTTAGAATTGTACTTGTAAAGTCTGAGTTCACCCAACTGATTGTTGTCTGCAGTTACCTTGAAATCGTTGCAGCGAGTATCTGCGAAGAGAGCGAATTCTGACGCATAAGTCATTCTGCTTTCTGTCAATACATAAGCAATACCATTTACTGCATTACGCAAGTCTGATGTAGTTGTGATAGCTGACTCAGTAGGCAACTCTATAGATGGCTCCTGGTCCAGGAAGTCGCTGCATGATGAGAACATCATGCTAGCGGCAATACCCAATGCTAAATATATCTTTTTCATATCCTTTTTCCTATGAATTAATTAAAAACTAAAGTTGAGACCGAACAAGAACTGTCGTGTTGTAGGAGTATCGGTCTGACGATAACCATTGATATCAACATCTGGATCAATATCCTTAGCTGCGTTGTAAATCAGGAATGGGTTTGTTGCACGGAAATAAATGCGCAAATTGCTGATATACTTCTTGAAGTAAGGCACAGTCCAACCGAATGTGATGTCACGCACACGGATGTTGTCTGTTGAGATAATCTCACGGGTAGAGAACTTATCAGAACGGAATGGGTTATTATAGATAGGACGTGGGAACTCGGTCTGGTCACCTGGCTTCTGCCAGTAGTTGCCAGCCACACGCTTAGATACATTAAGTGAACCCACACGCACACCATCACTATAGGTAAGGAAGTAACCTGGATAATCGAACATGTCGGCACCAAACTGATATGAGATCATGAATGAAAGGTCGAAATCCTTATAGCGGAAGGTATTGGTCATACCGCCAACCCAGTCAGGCACACCCTTGCCTACAATGGTGCTACCAGCCTTGCTATACTCGTTGGTTACACCCTTAGACTCATCCTCAGGATCAATCCAGAACTCCATCAAACCGGTCTCAGAGTTTACCCCCTTAGCCTTTGGCAAGAAGAATGTATGCATAGACTCGCCCTCACGGAGGATATACATGTTTCCGTCGCCATACTGAACGTCGTTACCATTAGGCAACTTGTTTACCTTGATACTCTGCTTGGTAAGGTTGAAGTCTGTGGTCCAGGTAAAATCCTTTGTGCGGATATTCTGAGAACTGATAGAGAACTCAAGACCCTGATTCTTCAACTCGCCAATATTGTTCCAGTATGAACTGAAACCTGTTACATAAGAAGTTGGTGAAAGGAAGAGAAGATCCTTAGTCAACTTGTTATAGTAATCGAATGTAAGAGTTACTCGGTTGAAGAGTGTCCAATCCAAACCTACGTTAAAGTTGTGAGACTTCTCCCAGCCTAATGAAGGATTAGAGATGTTGCTCCAATAGATACCTGGTTCAGAACCGTAACCGCCGGTTGTTGCGTATGTACCCATATAGCCATAGTAGTCTGTTGGCAAGTTACCATTGGTACCGTAAGAGAGACGGAGCTTCAAATCGCTGAACAGGTTGTTGCCCTCGAGGAACTTCTCGCTGCTGATGCGCCATGCACCTGATACAGAGAAGAAGTCAGCCCAACGGTTGTCTGAAGAAAGACGTGAAGAACCATCACGACGATAGCTAGCAGACAAGTAATACTTGTTGTCGTAGTTATAGTTTACGCTACCCAACCAAGACATCATGGTTGCACAGTTGGTGTAGCTGGCATTGCTGTTAGCCTGACCATTAGACAACTCTGGCAACTTATGTGTAGAGTAGTTGTGAGAGTTGGCTGTCAATGTCATCAAGTTACGCTTCTCTGCCTCATAACCTACCATCGCTGTGAGATTATGCTTGTCAAAGCTACGAACATAGTTCAAGGTGTTGGATGTAGTCAAAGTCTTGCTAGAGTAGTTCCAGCGCTGACCCATACCGTTAACCGACTGACCATTACCACTGTTAGGAGCCCAGAACTCACGAATATTGTTGGTCATATAGTCGAAACCGAAGATTGAACGCAATGTCAGATTGAATGGCAACTTGAGTTCACCCTCAACATTGGTCAAGCTACGCATCAACTCAGAATCCAAAGTCTCAGCATGCTCACCACCCTCCTGTCCGAACATCAGGTTTGGATTTGAAACATTCTTTGAGAATGAAGCGCTAGTGTTATATGAACCATCCTCGTTCTTTACAGGAGCGGTAGGGTCCATTGAGAAGAGTACAGACATTGGAGCGGTAGTACCGAAGCCCTGCGCCTGATTACCCTGGTCGCGGAAACCAGCCTGATTAGAGAATGACAGCATTTCCTTGGCAGAAATCTTGAACCAGTCAGTTACCTTGTGATCCAAGTTCAAACGTCCACTATAACGCTGGAAAGAGCTACCCTTTACGGTACCCTCCACCTTGTTGTAGCCAAAACTGGTGAAGAACTTAGTACGGTCGTTACCACCATTGATAGATACCTGATGGTCGGTAGTAAAACCAGTACGATAAACCTCTTTGTACCAATCAGTTGTCTCATTAGTATTGTAGTTATAGAACCAGCTAGGAATTTCTTCTGCTGCAGCAGCTGCAGCAGTAGCCTCATCCATACCTTCATAATATACGAAGTAACCCTGGAGTGCATCTTTCCAATACTGCTTCATTTCGGCGCTGTTCATGGTTTCCAAAGCACTCTTCTTGGCAATATTGCTCCAACCGATCTGCATATCATAGTTTACGTGAGTCTTACCTTCCTTACCCTTCTTGGTAGTGATGATGATGACACCATTGGCAGCACGTGAACCATAGAGAGAAGATGCGGCAGCATCCTTCAATACGGTCATGCTTTCGATATCATTAGGGTTGATAGAAGAAAGAATAGACTGTGAACGGAGACCGCTGCTCTGCATGTCAGAGTTAGAGACAGGCACACCATCTATTACATACAATGGCTGGGTAGAACCGCTGATAGAACCGATACCACGGATTAACACCTTCTGGTCAGCACCTGGGTCACCTGTTGAAGCACCAATGTTGACACCAGCCATTTTGCCTTCCAATGACTTGATGAGTGAAGATTTAGCTGCAGACATATCCTTGTCTTTCATTACAGCTGCAGAACCTGTAAAGGAAGCCTTAGTGGTTGTACCATAAGCAACAACTACGACCTCGTCCAGGGTTTTGTTATCAGAAGTCAAAGCAATCTTCATGTTAGAACTTGCTTTAACAGTTTGTGGATTCATACCTATATAGGTAATCTCCAACTTGGAGCCGGCTGGAACATTCAAACTGAAGTTTCCATCGACATCCGTAACAGTACCCGTATTAGTACCAGCTACTTTGATTGATGCGCCAATAACAGGCTCACCATCCTCTGAAGCTACTACCTTACCGGTAACAGATGTTTGGGCAAAGGCTACTCCACAACTGAGAATTGCCCCCCCCACAAATAAAGCGATTCTTTTAAACATAATCTCTCTCTTTATTAGATAATAATTTATAAATTTATAATAATCGGCTGCAAAATTAGATTTTTTTTCGGATATTTGCAAATATTTTGAAAGAAAAATTTAATAACGCACATAAAAAAGTCTGTTTTTAACACTTCTACCTTGTCATATTGCAACAAAAAGGATATTTTTGCAGCAATAAGGCTATAATTTGTAAGAACAGAAATAAGAAGGTTCTTAAGTTATCTATACAGGCATCTGCCGGGTAAGACGTATTGCTTAAATACGTAGAACAAATAGATTAAATAGTCACAGTTCTACGGTTCATCGGTTCTAACAATTAGTTCCGTTCGGTTGCCGGCAGTTGCCAACAAGGTTGCTGACATATGTCAATAACTCTGTTGGCATATGTCAGGAACCTTGTTGGCATATGTCAGGAACCCTACAAATCTAATTCCTCAGACCAACAGATACGGTATCTATAAGCATAAGATATATCTGTTTCAGGCTTATTATCTGCAAAGAATAAATAGAATATCATACTGACTGCAGGGAGCGAAATACTTGACATACCACAAAAAAGAAAACGTTTACGGCACTTTTTAGTTAAAAAATTTGGGTATATTGCACATTTTTCGTAATTTTGCGCACGATTTCAACGACTAGAACAAAACAAAGTGGTTTTACACCTTATTATATATATAGAATGATATATGTAGGGGATTGTCGTTAGTATAAACAAAAGTATTAAGATAACAATGACTCACAATTTGTTAAAAGGCAAGCGTGGCATCATCTTCGGTGCACTCAATGAGGAATCAATCGCTTGGAAAGTAGCCGTTAAGGCTGCTGAAGAGGGTGCTACCATCGCACTCAGTAACACAGCTATGGCTTTGCGTATGGGTACGCTGGATAAGCTCTCTGAACAGATCAACGCTCCTATCATCGCAGCTGATGCGACTAGCGTAGAAGACTTGGAAAAGGTATTCACAGAGGCTCAGGAGAAACTCGGTGGCAAAATCGACTTCGTGCTCCACTCTGTAGCTATGAGCCCTAACGTTCGCAAGCATCGTACATACGATGACCTCGACTACAACTTCCTGAACAAGACACTGGACATCTCTGCTATCTCTTTCCACAAGATGTTGCAGGTAGCCAAGAAGTTGGATGCTATCAATGAGTGGGGTTCTGTAGTAGCTCTCACTTACGTAGCTTCTCAGCGTACTTTCTTCGGTTACAACGATATGGCTGATGCCAAGAGCATGCTCGAAAGTATCGCCCGCAGCTTCGGTTACATCTATGGTCGTGAGAAGCACGTGCGTATCAACACCATCTCTCAGAGCCCTACAGCTACAACAGCAGGTAAGGGTATCAAGGATATCGAGAACATGATGGACTTCGCCGACAAGATGTCTCCACTCGGAAACGCCGTAGCTGAGGATTGCGCTAACTACTGCGTGATGATGTTCTCTGACTTCACCCGCAAGGTAACCATGCAGAACCTCTTCCACGATGGTGGTTTCTCATCAATGGGTATGAGCCTCCGTGCTATGAACCAGTATGCTAAGGATATGACTCCTTATGAGGATGAGAACGGTAATGTTATCTACGGATAATCAGGCAGAAGAGAAAAAATCTCACTAAATATACAGACAGGTATGTTCAGTAAAAATCTGAGCATACCTGTTTTTTTATTCATATCCACCCTCTATCTTAAACTTGGCAACAAGCGGAAGATGATCGCTGTATCCACCCAAATATCGTGGACCGAGATAGGTGCGGAAAGGTTTCTTTCCGCCATATTTCTCATCATCTTCTAAGAGGAATGGCAAATCTCCTATCTGACAACTCATCTTAAGCTGGGAAAGCGAAGGACTGAAGAGAATCTGGTCAAGACTTCGCCAATCTCCATGCCAGCGATAAGTAGCCTTGGCACCATGAGAGCCTTTGACGCCAACAGATATATTAATAAGGTGATGCTGATAAAGATAACGAAGAGCCGGAGAATCGGAATAATCGTTGAAATCGCCGGCTACGATAATCCTTGCACTATCATTGAGCGCATAGATAGAATCTACAGCAGAAGCCAGCTGGCTGGCTACCTGCAGGCGGTAGGGACGCGAAACCTGTTCGCCGCCACGCCGGCTAGGCGCATGCAATACAAAGACATGGAGCGTATCATCATTCATAATCCGCCCCGAAGCGTAGAGAATATCTCTCGTAGGGCGAGTATCAGGCAGCGGCTTGATGCGGATGGACCGGAACTGTATAAGCGCAAAAGAAGATGGCTGATAAAGCAAAGCCACATCTATGCCTCGTTCATCAGGCGAATCGGTCATCACATAATCATAATTTACACCGCGAAGAGCTGAACGCCGGGTTAAATCAAACAGCACACTATCGTTCTCCACTTCGCAAAGCGCCACAAAATCGGGAACATGCCAGGACTTCTCCGAGGGTCTTGAAGGATTATCTGGGGAGGCGGTACCAACAAGCGACAAATCTTCATAACCCAAAGCCACTATAGTCTTGGAAAGATTTGCCAGCTTGCGCCAATAGCGATAAGGCGTCCACTTGTAACTGCTCTGCGGCAGGAATTCATAGTCATTCTTCAGCGAATCATGCCTCGTATCGAAGAGGTTTTCGCAGTTCAACTCCACAAAAGTGAGGAAACTTGATAAGATGAGAGTGAAAAACATAACATTTTATTTTGTATTGTCAACGATTTGATGTATCTTTGCAGTCAGTTTACAATGGTCCTATAGTTTAACGGATAGAACGGAGGTTTCCTAAACCTTTGATCCGAGTTCGATTCTCGGTGGGACCACGTACTTTCCTTATCATTCCAGAGATGATAAAACAATAAAGGTCGCTCCTGACAATCAGGAAGCGACCTTTATTATTTTTATATTCTTTCCAGTATCTTTCTCTATCCGACATACATCGGACAGAGAAAGAATGAAGAGTTTCTGATTACTTAACTTCTGCAACCTCCTCAGCTGGCTCTTCCTTAATCTTACGACCAAGAACGATGTAAGCCATAGGAGATGCAATGAAGATAGATGACAATGTACCGAATACAACACCCAGGATCATTGCGAATGAGAAGCTGCGGATGCTGTCACCACCGAGGATGCAGATACAGAGCAACACGAGCAATGTAGATGTAGACGTATTGATGGTACGAGCCAATGTCTCATTGATAGATGCATTGAAGAGCTGCTGACGGTCGCCCTTTGGATGCAACTTCAAGTTCTCACGGATACGGTCGAATACTACCACCTTATCGTTGATAGAGTAACCTACCACGGTCAGGATAGCACCGATGAAGGTCTGGTCAATCTCCAATGAGAATGGAACGAGACCCCACAGGAGTGAGTAGAAACCGATAACGGTCAAGGCATCGAATGCCAACGCAACAGTAGAACCTACAGAGAAGGCAACATTGCGGAAACGTATCAGGATGTAGAGGAAGATGGCAATCAGAGCGAAGAGCACACTATAGATAGCACCCATAGTGATATCCTTAGCTACAGAAGGACCTACCTTTGTACTACTGATGATAGAACCGCCCTGACGAACGTCTGGGTTCTTGAATGCCTCAACACTCTTCTGAGAAACCAGGTTAGCCTTCTTCAAGGCGTTGTAAAGGATAGTCTCAGCCTCATCGTCAACAGTTGGACTGTTGCTCTCAATCATATAGTTGGTAGATACACGGATAGTCTTACCATCTGTACCGATAGCGATAGCACTTGTAGTAGCCTTAGTACCATCTGCATTGACGAAAGCACCACCAAGAACGGTACGGATCTGCTCAGGCTCTACAGGGTTCTCGAACTGTACTACATAGTTACGACCACCAGTGAAGTCGATACTCTTGCTCAAGCCACGAACAAAGAAGCTACCGATGAATACCACAGCAGCAACGATAGCTACGGTGAAGGTAGTCTTGTACATAGACATGAACTTATACTTCTTGCCCTGCATCAGGTTGTGAGAAACAGGAGTATCAAACTTGCAGTGCATCCACTTATCGTGGTTCAACTTATAATCGTAAACCAGACGAGTCAGGAACACAGCAGTGAAGAATGAAACTACGATACCGATGATCCATGTAGTAGCGAAACCACGGATAGGACCTGTACCGGTAATCAACAGGATAACACCAGTAATCAAAGATGTCAAGTTAGAGTCGAAGATAGCAGAGAAAGCGTTGCCATAACCGGCAGCTACAGCCTGCTTCATGCCCTTGCCAGAGCGGAGCTCCTCCTTGATACGCTCATAGATAAGCACATTAGCATCCACGGCAGTACCCAGAGACAAGACCATACCGGCAAGACCTGGCAATGTCAGGGCAGCCTGGAATGACGTCAGAATACCGAGTGTGAAGAATACATTGACGAGCAATGCCAGGTTAGCCATCATACCAGGAACGATGTTGTACATCATCACCATGTAAACCATCAGGAGTACGAAAGCAACAACGAATGAGATGATACCCATCTGGATAGACTGTGCACCGAGAGTAGGACCTACAACCTCCTCCTGAACGATACGTGCAGGAGCTGGCATACGACCAGACTTCAATGTGTTAGCCAAGTCCTTGGTATCCTCGATAGTGAAGTTACCGGAAATCTGAGAGCTACCACCATCAATCTCGCCGTTTACACGAGGAGCAGAGTAAACTACGCCATCCAGAACGATAGCAATAGCCTTACCTACGTTAGCCTTGGTCATCTGAGCCCACTTACGTGCGCCCTCAGTATTCATCTTCATGCTAACAACAGGTGAACCCATCTGGTCGAACTCGTCCTTAGCATCGGTAATTACATCACCCTCCAAAGGAGCACGACCTGTAGTGGTAGTAACCTTCAACGCATGAAGCTCATAGATGTTCTTAACCTTCAGATTATCTGCTGGCTTAGCACTCCAAAGCAAGCGCAAGTCAGATGGCAATACACGCTTAGCAACTTCAGAATAGATAATCTTGTTGATAGCAGCAGTATCGCGAACGCTAGCATAACCAACAGTGCTCAAACCACCACCGAGCTGCAAACGAGCCAACAATGGGTGAGCCTTGATAGCAGCAGCATTCTGAGCATCCTCGCCTACCTTGCTTGCAGCATCGTCCTTCTTCTTGATAGAGAACTTAGCCTCAGCCTTCTTAGGCTCAGCCTTAGCAACTTCTTTCTTTGCAACAGTTGTATCAGCAGCAACAGAGTCTTTCTCCTCCTGACCATTATCACCATTTGCGATACGAGTATCAAGCTGCTGGAGATAAGGAGCGATTTCCTCTGAGTTATATGTCTCCCAGAACTCAAGGTTAGCACTACCCTGCAGCATCTTACGCATACGCTCAGGCTGGCTGATACCTGGCATTTCTACCATGATACGGCCCTGCTGACCTTCCAACTTCTGGATGTTAGGCTGAACAACACCGAACTTATCGATACGGGTGCGGACAACGTTGAAAGAGTTGTCGATAGCATCCTGTACAGAAGCGCGGATAGCCTTCTCTACCTCTGCATCGCTGCTCTGAGGAGAAACCTTGCCCTGCAACTGCTGGGTAGCAAATACCTCTGCGAGTTTATGACCAGGTGCGCTCTTGTGATAAGCGTTAATGAAAAGTGACACGAAGTCACCACCGTTAGCTTCTTCCTGAGCTCTGGCTTCCTTCATGGCATTGGTAAAACCAGCGTCGGTCTTGTGATCGGCAAGGTTTTCAATTACATCAGGTACAGAAATCTCAAGAATTACATTCATACCGCCCTTCAGGTCAAGTCCAAGACCAATCTGGGTCTCCAAGCAGTTCTGGTAAGAATAAACACCCAGGTACTTTACAGAATCCTTATAATCCTGCTGAGCAATAGGGTCTTTGATCTTTGCAGCCTCGCTGTCATAGTAACGTGTGGCAAACGAGAATGACAAATAGAAGATACTTGCGAGAGTCAGTAAGACGGCTACACAAATTACAATTCCTTTGTTTTGCATTTCTATTTATTGTTATTAATTATTTATTTCTTTTCAATTGCTTTTAGGGATTCTTTCAAAAACCTCCATAAAGTTGTGCAAAAATAAGCATTTTTTTTCTTATATAAGAATTATTTGCTCTATTTTTGCTTTTTAGGGCGCATTTTTAGCTTACAAATGATTGGATAGTGGTCTGAAACGGCGATTTTATCATCAACTTTACATTCATAAGGCTCCCAATCGTCTGAGCACATGATATTGTCAATGCGAACAAAAAAGCCTCCACGATGATAGCTGATACCCGGTCCGTTACCACTTGCAATGTAGCAATCCGTCAAATTTTTAGCTATCGTACGATGAGCATAAGAGATAGGACCATCATTAAAGTCACCGCACAAAATAATACTCTGTTCTTTATGCTGCTGAATGTATTTTGCTACAGCCTCAGCCTCCGGAGCCCGTTTCTTTGTTGCCTCGGCAAGTTTTACAACGAGCAGTTTGGACGTTTCTTCTGCAGTATCAACCTGCAATTTTCCGATAACCAGATTCTTGAACTGGCGTCTGTCCTCTAAACTTAAGCCGGTAGTTTCCAAATGATTATTGATGAGAAGGACCTCTCTATCTTTCACTTTCAGACGATACGCTACACTCATATTTCCTTTCGATTCATAAGGAATTCGCTCTTTTGAAAGAATAGGGTATTTACTGAGCAACATAAGACAATTTCCGCCATTCACGTGCATCGTTGTATCCTGATAAGCATACATAGGCTTGAGCATGCTATCTATCTGTTCAATATTCCGGGAAGTAGGACATGCTTCCTGCAGACAAACTATGTCAGCATCCTGCTCCTGCAGATAAGCAATACAGATATTAGTTCCTTCGGCATCCTCTGTCTGTGCACCAAAATTCCAGGTATTATATGATAGAACTTTGATACAACCTTTTGGAGTTTCGCCAGAAAAGTTGATTGGCATATACTTGCGGACAGGAACAAAACAGATCAAGAAGCCTAAGAATGGAATAATGGCATACTTAGACCGGAAGAGCAACCAGAAAAGCAAAAAGCCTAAGTTAACTATAAGAAAAACCGGGAAAAGTAAACCAAGATTAGCCAATGCGGCGAACTTTTCTGGCTGAAAGAAGTCAGAAAAGCCCACCAGCAACATGATGATGATAGTTGCCACATTAGCACCAGCTATCATCTTATATGTAAATTCCTTAAATCCTTTAAACATGCTTTTTACTTATTACTCTGATCAAAGAGCATCTGCTTTTCACTAGGAGTCAAGCTATCATAACCGCTCTTTCTTATTTTATCTAAGATTCGATCTATCTCTTCCTGTGACACAACCTTTTCGTTGGTCTTACATTCAGCATCCTGCTCATAAGTCTGATTATAAGATTCATTCTTGGTATAAGTAAAATGCGTTCTACCTGCCCGACGCTTTCCACCGAACATACCTTTCAACTTATCAAAAGCGTCTGCAGAATTTGAATGATAGTAACCATTACCAATCTGCTTACGCCAATAACGGATCAGGAAGAATCCAAAGACCATACCTCCCAAATGGGCAATATGCGCCACACCGTCATCAGAGAGAGAGAATGTTGAAACCAATTCTATGACAGCATAGCCTATCACGAAGAATTTAGCTTTAATAGGAAATGGCAACGGGAAAATGAAGAGACGCTCGTTTGGATAAATCATACCAAAGGCAAGCAATATGGCATAAATAGCTCCTGAAGCACCCACGGTAGTCCATAGGTTCAGATATTGCTCCATTGTTATTCTGGCTCCATTAACACTAACATAATCATAAGCTGCCATATCCTTTGCCACATAGGTAATATACTGTGCAGCTTCCTGGAACAAACCTGCTCCCACTCCACACGCTATGTAATAAAAAAGGAATTTCTTTGGTCCCCAAACTCTTTCAACCACACAGCCAAACATCCATAAGGCAAACATATTAAAGAGAATATGCTGGAAACCACCATGCATAAACATGTAGGTAACTAACTGATAAATATGGAAATCGGATGCCAGGAAGAAATGAAGCCCAAACATATCTGTCAGGCCAGAACCGCCACCCATACTCTTGTCCATCAGCATGCATGCCAGGAATGCTACTACATTCACTATCAGCAAATTCTTTGTTACAATTGGAATATTGCGCATAACTTTATTTCTATAAACAGTTTAATAATCTGATTAATATTTGTATTTTGGCGACAAAATTACGAAAAATATCCGTGAAAACACCAAAAAATAGACTTATTACACTTAAATTTCAATAATTTCATTACTTTTCTGCTTTTTTTATTTGAACTTTCACAAGAAAAAGCTATATTTGTAAACGAATTCAACTAAGAAACAACAATATTATTCATTTAATAAAGAAAAATTATGAACAAGACAGAATTGATTGACAAGATTGCAGCAGGTGCTGAGATTACAAAGGCACAGGCTAAGGCCGCTCTTGAAGCTACAACAAACGCATTGAAGGAAGCCCTCATTGCAGGTGACAAGATCCAGTTGGTAGGTTTCGGTACATTCAGCATTAACGAGCGTCCTGCTCGTGAGGGTATCAATCCAGCTACTAAGGAGAAGATCCAGATTGCAGCTAAAAAGGTTGCTAAGTTCAAGGCTGGTGCTGAGCTTGCAGATGCAATCAACAAATAATTGTAAAGATTATTTTAATTACAAATATAGGGCAGTCCTTTATGGCTGCCCTATATTTTTTTATTCTATTCAAGTTTATTCAAATTTAAATCTTCATGTTTGATCCTTTATTTTGGCTGCTTTCCGATATATGCCAAGATACCACCATCTACATAGAGAATGTGACCATTCACTGCATTAGAAGCATCTGAAGCCAAGAAAACTGCAGGACCTGCCAACTCTTCTGGTTCCAACCAGCGACCAGCAGGAGTCTTTGCACAGATAAAGCTATCGAATGGATGACGGCTACCATCTGCCTGACACTCACGGAGAGGTGCTGTCTGAGGAGTTGCGATGTAACCAGGGCCCAAGCCATTGCACTGGATGTTGTACTCACCATACTCTGAGCAGATGTTACGTGTCAACATCTTCAAGCCACCCTTGGCAGCTGCGTATGCAGAAACAGTCTCACGGCCCAGTTCGCTCATCATAGAACAGATGTTGATAATCTTACCATGACCCTTCTTGATCATACCAGGGATAACTGCCTTAGATACGATGAAAGGTGCAGTGAGGTCAATGTCAATAACCTGCTTAAAGTCATCTACAGACATCTCTGTCATAGGAATACGCTTGATAATACCTGCGTTGTTTACCAAAATATCAATAACACCAAGTTCCTTCTCGATGTCAGCTACCATGTTTTTCACCTGTTCCTCGTCTGTTACATCACAGATATAACCCTTTGCCTCAATACCCTTTGCTTTGTAATCTGCAAGAGCCTGATCCATGTGGTGCTGGCTACGGCAATTGAAAGCAATCTTAGCACCAGCTTTGGCATAAGCCTCAGCAATAGCGAAACCGATACCATAAGCGGCACCTGTAACGAGGGCTACTTTACCCTCTAATGAGAATAGTTTATTAAAGTCCATAATTTTATTTTTTATAAATTGTTTGATTTGTTACGAGGGCAAAGATACAAAATAATTTTGAATATCACCCTAAATCAATACGAAAGATGCACCCTTTTTACTTATTTTCTCATTTTATTGCCTACTTTTCATCAAAATTGACCTATAATAGATGCAAAGAGCTTGTTGTATCCGAACTTTATTATAAACAAAATAACCCTCCAAATCCGCAAAGACTTGAAGGGTTATTTATGACCTGTTGTCCCAGGCGGATTCGAACCACCACTGA
>ERZ779999.144-NODE-144-length-13527-cov-12.4115_pt1 | contig 13527 bp, 9 predicted proteins | sample MGYA00511932_ERZ779999 | MGnify/ENA primary metagenome ERZ779999 (study PRJEB29588, sample SAMEA2145251) | human gut metagenome | biome: human gut; feature: human-associated habitat; material: faeces | place: Denmark | collected 2008/2010 ...
CATGGGTAGAGCCAGTGGTGAGGGAAGGGTTCAGAGTGCCATCAAGAATGCGTTAGACTCTCCTCTGCTCTATGGCAGCGACATCAGTAATGCCCAGCGCATCCTTTTCAATATCTACACTTCCAGCAAGCACCCAATCTTTGTTCGGGAAATGAGAGAAATTGACGCTTTCTTTGATGAATTGAATCCAGACATCAAGGTGATCTGGGGTCTCTCTGATGATGACAGCTTGGACGAGGATGCCAAAGTCACCATTCTTGCAACAGGTCTCAACAATGAGTTATCCGAGGAGGTAAAAGAAAGTTCCTCTACGTCAAAGGATGAAGAAGACTATCAAAGAATCATCGACAAACTCTATCATCCTATTCGAGACAACTTCCAGACGCATTCAGATAAAACTGAGCAAAAGCAAGAAACAGAACCTGCAGATGACAATAAGACTGATGATACAAAGAAGGTCGCCATGATTGCAGCTCAAGAAGGAGAGTCTGAAGAAGGGGCAACTAATGTTTTGAATGAGAACAACCCTCATAGCACAGAAGATTCAGGAAAGGTTTCTGTAGAATCGCCAGTTTCCAAGCCTAAGCCACTAACTTTGGGTAAAAAAATTAAAAACGGGCTTATAAAAATTGCAGAAGACTTGGATATCATCTCTTACGATGATGAGAACTACAAGTAGCTTCTTGAGAGACGAAGCTTCAAACCAAGAAGATGATAACGGCAGGCTTTGAAATCCCCACCGCTTAGGATTAATTCCAGCGATGGGGATTTTTTGTTCATTCATGCGGAAATATTAATTTAGGTGAATGGCTTCCGCATATCGGAAATCATTAAAAGAGATTAAGTTATATTATGTTTAAGGGTTCCGTATTTCAGAATTTGTTTCGAACTATTAACTTAAGGACTCTACAGGGAAAAACAGAACGCCATGAAAACATCCATTCCATTCTGATTAAAACTTACCTGTCATCTAAACGAGAATAACCTGAAAAAGTTAAGAAAAGATGGTCACAAGAAGCTATCATTTACACAGAATATGTTTAACCATGTAACCTCCATGCTGGTTGCAACTTTTTATCCCCGGTTTCATATATCCCAATTTTAAGGAGAGAGGTTTTTACTTTGCAAAATTACGATAAACGTAAACCTGCAAGTACCGCCTAAAGGCTATTTCTGTATTTTTTGTCTAAGCAGCCGATGGCTACCGAAAATAATACAGAAATTCCTTGCACCCTGTTTACTCTTATTTATCGTATTGACTTGCACGTAAAAAGCCTATCACCTTTTAATCTTCGGGATATGGGGAGAGGGAATAATATTTTTAAATTACTAGTTGCAGCAGGTCTGTCGTGGGTTCACACGGAAAACGAGTATTCATATGATGTTACTTTTTGTTCTTGGCGTTTCAGTTCTTGCAGTTGTTACAGCTTACTCTCCTAAGGAATGGAAAGACATAATAGATAGAGTTAATGAATGATTTTCTTTTCAAAAGTCGGATTTTATCATAGAATCTGGCTTTTTTTGTGTTATTTCTCATGACTTCACGATTTTTTTTGTATTTTTGCCATATTAATAAACGAAAATCATAAAACGATGCATATGGAGACTATTATTTCAACGATTGTGATCATAGCTTGTATCTACTTCTTTTCTCGTAGAAAAACAAAGCCAACAGAACAAGGAGCAGCCGGCAGCACACAACCTGAGGCTTCTGCAGACATACTGCAAGAAGAAAAGCAGGCAGGACCTCCACGCACCAAGGATTTGTGCATAGAACTACTGAAGCAGTTAAACTGTAAGGCTGCTGTTGCAGAAGAGGACGAGAACCGCTTGTGTTTTCAGTATCAGGGAGAACTTTTCGTCATTGATACCAGCAACGAGAGTTTCTTCATTGATATTTGGGATCCAAGGTGGTATATTGTTCCATTGGATGATCTAGAACAAATGTCCAATGTACGTAAGGCAATTAACACAATCAACAACTATAGTGGAACAACCATTGTTTACTGCATAGAGGAAGAAGGACAGAAATTTGTTCTCCATTCCAAACGCCAGTGCATTCTGACCAAGGAAATCCCTCATGTGAAAGAATACCTAAGGGCGCTATTGAATGATTTTTTCACAGTTCATAACAGGCTGCGTGAAGAAATCGTTTCACAAAATACAGAGAACTAGCTTTCTACCTTATACCTTCAAGCCTAGGATCAAAACGTAGAAGAGTTCTCTGTTGCTGGAAGGTCTCAAGAAAGAAGAGAAGTGCTACACCAAAATATTTTGGGCAACACTTCTCTTTTTCCATCTATCACATAATGCAAAAGACAACTTCTCCCCTCTCTTCATTTTCACACTTAATTCTACAAAAAAGAAAAAGGGCATTTTTCTGCGATTTAAGACGTTGTTGCAATTTTACCGAGGAAAGTTTCATTGCAAATCATCCAAGAGCCTGGTCTCCCATACAAATCAAGAAAAAGAAGGCTTTCTTTTGATTTGCAGAACCCTGTACCTATCTCTTCTCATATCACCAAACTTGTCTTAGGATTCTACAAGGCTATGAAGGCATTTATTTCCTTATAATTTTGTCGCAGCAAGCTCAAGAATGCCTATATGGAGTACAGAGGAAAAGGTCCAGAACCAATACTACAGGAGAAGGAGAGATAAAAATCTGTTAATTGCTGCAAATCCCATACCTTTATAATTTTGTCGCACCAAATCTCCAAGAGTTTATAATAATGTCGCATGTGGGTTTATATTTTTGTCGCATCATCTTATAATTATGTCGCAGGTAGCTAAAGGGAGATACTATAAATCAGTTAGTTACAGATACAGAAAAGAATAAGCCAAAAATAGGGATATAAAAAAGAGCAGACTGGCAAGAAGACTTATAGTGGTGTTTCTTCCTCCGTTATGATGCAGAAAGGTGAAACTTCCAGCTTCATGGGGTGAAAGTTTTTGAAAGCCAAGCCTTATAAAGAAAGAACAGACTTTTTTGCGCGTTAAAATATGTATCTTTATGTTAGATAGTGTTATACCATGGGGCTATATTAAACATTCTCCATATAATGGTGCGACATTTTTATAAAGATACGAAATCGAAGCACAATCCTGAAGAATACTATTAATGGGAGATAATATACGGTAAGCAAAGCCATTTTGAAGACAAGACAAGTACTATTTGAACCTAACAATTCAAGTTCGTTTCACTAGAATAAACCTGCAAAAATGCAGATTATCAGATAGATATATAATTATTTCTCATATTTTATTGGACAATGATCACTTTATCTTATTTTCTTCAAGAAAGCACATCTACCATAACAAACTATCTTATATGCAAAAATAGTTAATCCAGATTCATATTATACCCTTATAATTTTGTCGCAACAAACCACCTAAGATTTATAATTATGTCGCAGCTAGGTTTATATTTTTGTCGCATCATCTTATAATTATGTCGCAGGTAGCTAAAGGGAGATACTATAAATCAGTTAGTTACAGATACAGAAAAGAATAAGCCAAAAATAGGGATATAAAAAAGAGCAGACTGGCAAGAAGACTTATAGTGGTGTTTCTTCCTCCGTTATGATGCAGAAAGGTGAAACTTCCAGCTTCATGGGGTGAAAGTTTTTGAAAGCCAAGCCTTATAAAGAAAGAACAGACTTTTTTGCGCGTTAAAATATGTATCTTTATGTTAGATAGTGTTATATTTCTGTCTTCTTATTCTTTCTAATATAAGTCATAATCCTCATGCGTAACATGCAAATTCAGAGTTAACTGCTATTCCTGCCTAATTCAACCAATAATTATGTCGCGATTACATTTCTATAAATACTTATAACATATTGAAGCAAAAGACTTTATAGTATACCTTCCCTATGTTTTATTTACTCTGAACATACATCATACGACAGAATAATAAACCAATTGAACCTATTTGCGACAAAAATACAAAGAAGTCGTAATACGTTCTACTTTTATCTGATTTCCTTTATTTTTTTGTCGCAGGTATATTACATAGTAATCCCCTGCCCTATTTGGCATTTATATTTTTGTCGCAAGTTACTTTATTAAAATCATTCAATACACTGATAAACAAACAAATACAATCACGTTGCGACAAAATTATAATTATCTTATACTTCGAGTTTTGGTGTACATTGCGACAAAATTATAAAGTTAACTTCTATCATGGAATACTTCACCTATAGAATTAGATTTAGCTTATAATTTTGTCGCAGTAACATGGAATATTCATTAAAGCCTTTCTTCATCCATCTCCCTGAAAACAAGCTATACATTTAATAAAGTACTCTTTTTGCAGCCTTTATTCTTTAAGAATTCTCCATGATATGCCACATCATATGCGAAACAACTATAGTTATTATGATTTTATTTGCGACATAATTATTAAATAGTCGTTTTAAAAACCATATTTTTTGTTTCTTTATAATTTTGTCGCAGCAATGTGCCAGTTAAAAAATTGATAATCATTCCTTTCTCAATATTATAATTTTGTCGCAGCAATATTTTAACTATCAGAGATTCAAAAGTTTATATATTATATCCCAATCCCTAAAACTCAAGCCCGGACAAAATTATAAACTTTGCGTGTTTTTGCCTTTAAATTCTGGTTTTTCTTACTATAAAACCTATTATCATTTATAATATTGTCGTAACAAGATAGCTAACTTATATTAAAGTATTACTTTAACGAAAACCAATAAATTAAGCAAATTCAATGAACAACAATATAATTATAAATGATAACAATAAAAGATTACTCAAAAGATAAGCTGTGAAATAACTTTGTTTACGACAACCTATATTATATTTATGTCGCAAACTAATTCAAAACCTTATTTTTATTTATAATTTTGTCGCATCCACTTCCGAATCTAATACCATGTTTTTTATGGTCAGACCTCAAATTGCCTTATTGATTTTCAATGAGTTATAGAATGACCTCCTGCTTTTTGAACTCATTATTTCTAGATTTTATAATTTTGTCTTGTCTTTTAGAGGTTAAAAAAATGTAATTTACGACTCTTTTAAGAGGATTGTCGCAGAAATTATGTATTTTTGTGCCCAAAATTAAAATCATACAGCTATGGCTAAAGCGAAGAAAAAGGAAGATATTGAGGAAGTCGTTGCAGAGGTAATACCTTCTGGCGATGAAGGAGGCAAGGTTACTAAGAAGAAACCTGGGCGTCCTAAGAAAGTTGATGGATTGATTCTGGCAGAAAATCCACACTATTTTATTTCTCAGCCAAACGATGTAACTCAGGCAATCAGCAATCTTTCTGCAGTTGAGAGAAATTGTTGGTTGCAGATTCTTCGTGGTATACAGAAGAACAAGGATCTTCCAGATGGACATCCAGAGAAGTATCAGCTTACCTTGACTCGTAGCCAGCTTCTTGAATGTGTGTCCGGCCATAGCTCAAACCTGGATTATGCCTTCAATGCATTAAAGAATATCACTGATTCAAAGAAGGTCTTTCATTCCAAAGACGGTCACCGCATCTATGCTGGTTTATTGTCGTATGTGGATGAGCACCCTGATCAGGAGACCTACACTGTGGGTGTTACTCCAGTACTCCTCCCCTACTTCACCAACCTCTCATCTGAATTTACTGTCTTTGACATGTATATCGAGATGAGCTTCAAGAGTGTGTACTCACAACGCTTCTATGAATTCTGCTGTCAGTACCGCAACAAGGAAGACAAGATCTTCTTCATGACCGTTCATGATATCAAGAAGATGTTCAACCTTCTAGAAATTAAGGATGAAAAGGGCAACATTATCCAGAAAGAACAGTATAAAAACGGTTCTGATTTCAAGAAGCGAGTGCTTGACAAAGCTAAGAACGACATCAGGAAACTCTACGAAAAGGGACTTTGTGACGTTTGTTTTGATTATAAGGTTAAGAGCAAGAACTCCAGGGGTGCTGTTACTGCCTACTATTTTATCATTGAAACAAATGGTAATACAGCAAGACTTGGTGCTAAGAAGCCGGTTACACCAACACAGATCAAGATTCTGTCTGAAGGTTATGGTGCAAAACTGACCAAGATCATCACCCAAATCAACACCTTCCTTCGTGCACATTTCAGAGTTGAGCAGTCCAACTATTATATCACTGCCATCAGCAAATCTGTTTCTACAGTTGACTCGCAGTCAGAAAGAATTGAAATTCTAGAGAAAATTGCCAAGCAGCTGAAGAAAATAGCCTTGAGATATAGTAAAGATGATTTTGATACTAACGAGAGAAAAATCTGTGGTTCAGTATGCAAGATGCTCTATGAAGATTATGGAGTTCCATATATGAATGGAAAGCCAGGTAAGGGAGTACAAGGTAGACTGTTTGACGATTAATACATAAGATTATGGTGAAAATAATATCTAGTTTCAATTCATCCATTCCATCTGTGCGCAAAGTGAAGAATTGGTTGCAAACTGACCCACATCACATTTGGCATGGTAGAGATAGGTTGGTTGTATTCTTCATCCTGGCTGGTGATGAAGCTGCCACTGCATTCATTCCGCTAGAAGAAGTTGACTTCTCGGAACAGGATGAAGGGCTGAGAATGATTTTGGAATCTACTCATCATGAGGAAATGGAGAAAAGGAATTATTATCAGCAAGTGTATTTCAAGCTCAATGCTCATCTCGACGCTCTGGATGACCTGAACCTTCAGCTTACCTCTACTTCTAAAGATGAGGATTTAGACTATTATAATCAAATTGTTGATAGCATCCATGAGCAGCATGAGAAGTTGATGAATTTTATCAATGATGTTTTTGTATGGAGAGACAGGAAGGATATGGGGGCCTATCTTGGTGAGATCCCATCTGTTGAAATCTCTGAGGAAGAATAGTATATACGGGGCATGTCTTCAGCAAGGCATGCCCTTTCTCGTTGCATTTTGCCCTCTCCCCTACCCTATCCTCGTAACATGTTTCCAGAATTTTACTTTGCCTCCCACTTGCATTAATACATGTTTTTTTCCCATCTATATCATTCTTGATTGAACGCTATCATTAAATGTTTGGATGTTTGAAAGTTTGTAAGCACACGTACATGTAGGTTAGTTTACTTGATTGTTATATAATGTAAATTGCTGATCTATAGATTTATATCTCATTTACATGTTTTCAAACATGTTTGAAAACAAATAAAATGTTCGCTATACCTGATTATTTTCTGTATTTTAGAATCCTTTTTGTACAGAGCATATGAATTAGTTTCTCCCCTACCCTACATTCTGATAGTATTCTCTACGTGGCGATAGTAAACCTATATAGTTACCATGAGAATGGAATCGTCTGTTGAAAACTTCATAAAAGTAGGGAGGCTAGACTATAGATTAAGAATGGGGTAGATCAACTTTAATAGTTAGTAACATATGATGACTGAAGTAATGGTACAGGATATGGTGGATCCTGCAGCCTGGTTATCGACTCTTCATGGTGAGGAGTTAATGCAAGAAGCCGCTGTTCCAAGGAAGATAGTTGCAGAGTACTTTTTTTGTGGCGGAACTGCAGCGTTATATAATCAAACTGTAGAATGGTTATAAAAGCTAGGCGACATGGCTTATTGTGAAGGCTCTGCTTATAGAAATTCTGGTTTTTCGTAAGAAACTCCTTCTGGAAACTTCTATTGGGAACTATTGCCATGAAAGTTCATGCTTGAAGATATAAGTGGCTACATAGATGATTTGTGGCTACCGTAACACGAATTTGTATCAGATGCTGTTATTAATTTTAGTTGGACAGACTTAACTGTCATTGTTGTATAAGATACCTGCTCCCCCACCCCATCAATAATCTATCTTACACACTTTTTGTTCTTCTTTACTATCTTATTTTGTATTGAGCTTTCAAAATCTTTTAAACTGATGATGTGTTCTCTTTTACTTTAAAATATGTTTGAAAGTTTGAAAACCTACAAACAAGTATGTTTGAATTTTTGTGTTATATCTTTTAATACATTAATATATAGATATATAGCTATAGTATATGTTTATAAGTATGTTTGAAAACATGATAAGCCGAAAAATGGAAAAACCGTACGCAAACATATTACATTTGTCACTCTTCCATTTTTTTGAGATTCTTTATTGTTTTTCTTTTAAGGAGACTTCATGTTACCTGATTTCCTCTTGTCAGATAATTAGTTAAGCCATTATTTGAGCTATCTGTTAATACAGTTACAAGGCAATATATGTTCTTACTAATGGTTAGTTTAAAATTCAGTATGAGCTTTACGTTCTGTTGGGAGTTTACATCCTGATTCATTTTGATGAAAACTGTACTGTATGCTATCGCACCGAGCCATTTGAACTTATATTCTTTGCTACTTATTATTACTGTTGTTTATGGTTTACTTTTTGAATCTCTTTTTATTATCATTACACCTTTTCCTTCTTTCTTTTTCAAGAAATATTGTTTGCTCGTTTAATTGCTAGTTTGTTTGGTTGATACTTGTCCTTTTGATTTCATACATTCTTGTTTCTTTGTTTTCTAGTTTCTATGTATCATGGTAAATATGATATTTTGTTTACCTGATTTCTAGTATGTTTTATTTTCCGTATTGCAGCTTGATCTTTCATAATATTGTTGACCTTGTGAAAATTTTCTTGAAAGTTTGAAGACATGTATTTTGTGCGCAGTTAACTTCTAAACATGAAAAACCGAAAACATGTTAACTTGAAAGATATAATGTCAGAATACTGGTTATCATGTTATTATCTCTTTTATTCAATATCTTTAGATTACATGTATGATTGAAAACAAAAAAAACATGTATGTTTGTAAAAGTGTAGTTTTATCCTAGATCTGTCTATTACCTGTAACATAAGTTTAATTGGGGATTTATTTTATGTTTGAAAACATGTTGCTACGTAAACATGTTTCGTTGAATCCTTGTTTATTATGCGTTTTAATTCATGATATACTATGACTTTAATTTATTCCTGTTTTCTTTCTATCATATTTATTATTATATTTCTATTTTACTATATTCTCTGAATGTTTGAAAACAAATATGTTTGAAAGAATGAATCTTTGAAAGTTAGAAATAGTTTTTCTGGTGCTTCTTTGAGCTGTTAACTTACTGATATCTAGTTTATAACTATACTTATTATATTACTTACATGAAAACATGTATGTTTGTATACGTGTACTCACTATTATATATTATAGGTTTTTAGGCTGTTTTGTTTTACTATTTGTAATGTACCTTATCACTTGAGATTCATTGTTCCTTTTTAGTTTTGATCATGCTTTTGCTTTTGTTTGAATGTTTGGATGTTTGAACGCTTGAATATTTGAATGCTTGAAAATGTGCAGGCGTGTTAAATGTCTTTTCGTCTTTTTACTCAAGTTTGCGTTACTTTTATGTCCTTTTTTATTTGTTTGTATGTAAACATGTATGCTTGGTTACATGTTTCTTTGTTTACAACCACTTTTTTACATTCCTGTTTTTTTTTTGTTAGCTTGCTTACAAGGTTACATGTAATTTCGTATGTTTGAGTATTTGTTTGTTTGTAAACAGATAATTACGTATATGTGATTACCTGTATGTTTGATTTCAATTAAACAAAGTCTTTTGTTTTTTATTACACGGGTTCCTTTGAATGCTAGCTTACATTTTTCTTTGGTTGTTTGATTGTTTGTTTGTTGGCAAACTAGGAAAAATGCAAACATGTATGATTGAAAGCAAACATGTTTGATTTAGCTTTTCTGTTTCTTTACCCTTGTGATGCATTTCATATTTACTTTCTTTTTTTTAAGACCGCAATCATGTATGTTAGAAAATAGGTTTGTTTTTTATTGATATCTTTATATAATAACTCAATAATGTATTATATTCATTGTTGAGTTATTCTGTTCTCCGCTTTAAAAAAAATAAGTCCTATGATTTACTTTGGTCGAGAATTCTTTCGATGGTTGGGTAGAGAATGCGTCTGAGGGTGACGAACAATGCATCCAACGTGCACTCGGTTGGTCTTTCTCTCAGACGCTTTGCAAAGATAATCATTTTGGGGGAGAATTTTCATTTTTCATTCAATAATTTGCTTTAAGATCTTTTTGATGCAAGGAACAAGAATCTATGTTTTTTCGTAAGTTTGTATTCCTGAATGTTTGCTAACAGTTTTATCCTGGTGTTACTTGATTTTGTATGGTATTGCTATTTTCAATTATCTGCAATTCCCTTTTCTTTCCTTATCTATCAGATCTTCGTATGTTACTTTTGGGTAGGTATGTTTCTTGTTGATGTTAATAGAGTGGAGTAGGGAGGTCGGTGTTTCCGTCTGGAACTTCTATCAGCTCTAGTTTTCTTTATACTGTTGCTTAGCTGTCTTTTCTATATTTTATGGTTTGATTATCGATATGCTTTCCTATATAAATGGGCTTTTCTTCGATACTTTGATTTATCTATAAGATTTGTTTCTCCTGTTCTTTTTCTTTTTCCTTCTCAGTTCGTTATGCTTGAAAGTATGTATGTTTGGTAGTTTGTAAAACCGAAAACCAAAAAACAATTAAACATGTATGTTTGAAAACGGTTTTATTCGTTTTTTATAAACGTTTGATTAATAGTATGATATAAGTTGCTTGAAGTTTGCAAACTTATATGTATACAAACATGTTTGCAAAATATTATGTTTGAAAACAAACTTTTTTGCGATTTCTCTTGTTTATTTCAATTATTTAATGTATCTTTGCACCAGAATTAATAATTAAAAGTCAAAGACATGGAAAATAGACTGAAAATGATCTTGGCTATCGTCAATAATAAGGGTGGCGTTGGCAAAACGACTACAGTGCAAAATCTTGCAGCTGGTATGCTCCGAAAGAATAAGAAACTAAGAATCCTTGAGATAGACTTGGATCCTCAGTGTAACTTAACCCTTTTGAACCATGCTCCAGAAGGTTGTGCTACTGTTTTTGATTCTATGATTGCTTGTAAGGGACTTCCTATATACAAGTCAGAGATAGGAGTGTATTATGTTCCAGGTTCTGCAAAAATGCAGGATGTGGATCCTTTCCTTCAGAATACCGGATCTCCTCGTCAAGTGTTGGGAGCTTGCATCAGCAGTCCTTGCATAGATTTTACCGGTGAAGGTATCACTGATCCTATAGATTTCTTTGACTATATCTTCATTGATTGCCCTCCAGCATTGTCTCAGTCAACTTATAATGCTATGGTTGTTGCCAGTCATTTGCTTATACCTGTTCAGATGGAAGGACTTTCTGTGAATGGTTTGGCTGCCATTCTTGGAGCATTGGATGAGGTAAAGAATGGCAGATTTGCCTTGAATAAAGATCTTGAATTATTAGGTCTGTTACCTGTAATGCTGGATGAGAGACCTCGCATTGTCCGTCAGGCGCTGGCTTTTCTTAAAGAAACATATGGTGATAAGGTCTTGTCACATGGTATTCGACGTTGCATCAAGGTAAATGAGGCGCAGACAGAGCTGACTGACCTGTTCTCATATTCACCTTATTGCACAGCAGCAAATGACTACTCTTTTGTAATTAAAGAATTGTTCAATCTATAAATATTTAGAATTATGGCAGGAAAGGATTTTCGCGCAGCGTTTAGTAATATGAATCAGGCAGTACGTCCTGGTAATGAGCAGCCTGTTGTTAAGAAAAAGAAGATGTCTCTTGCAGAGAAAAGAGCCACTATGCATGGTGTTCAGACTTATTTGTCCGATGAAGACTATGAGCAGCTTATGCTCACTAAGATCAAGACAAAAAAGAGTTGTGAAGAGATTTTGCGTGATGCTTTAAAGCAGTATATTCAGGCATTTAAGTAAAATGCCTGCTAAGTGATAAAGTTGGCCATTGCCTAAGAGTGTTGGATCTTAGGCAATGGCTTTTTTATTTTTCCTTAAGTTGGAACTGATGTTTCCTGGCTATTTCTTAATGTAAACAGAATTAACTTGTTATACTATTGCGATGTTTGTCTATGTATTATATCTATAGGTAATTTTGCTATCGATATAAAACCTCGTGCTTTTTCTGTCTGACTTACCAGTCATCACTTGCTTTTTGACGTGCAAAGGTATGGCAGGCTTGTCAGATACAAAACACCACATTTCTGCTATCTGCTGAGAATCTTTTCAAGCAGCCTTCCACAATCAGAGATTGGGTATTCCTGAAAAGATTCTCTGCAGATTGTTTGGTGTTCTGACTTTTTGAGCCTTCCATCTTTTAAGCACGTAAAAAGGCAAAGTGATGACGGGTATGCCGGAATGACTTAAAAAAAAACTCGGATTTTACGATAGCAAAAGTCTTAAAAAGGCTGTGAATCTGAAATCCAGAATAAATTCAAGTTGAACTTTAAAGGATTAAGAACATGACAGAGACAATTCAAATCAAGGTTCCCAAGTGGAACATCGAGAGTGAGACTGGTTACAAGCCACGTACCACATTTTGGCAGGATTTCTCCATAGCTGATGCTTTTGGCGGGGATGCCGTTACAGACACATTCCATCGTGCGTTCAATGAATGGAAAGACAATTGTGTTTACATTACTGAACTTGTGATGGTGTTGAATCACAAGATTGCCCAGTGGTATGAAAAAAACATGGAGCTAGCCAAACTTTACGATAAGTATTATCATGCAGCAGCTTGTTACGCAGAGGATAATCTCAAAGGGGCTAAGCTACAGTATTATTATAGAGTGACAGATTAAAGAAGGAAACGGCAAGGCTAACCACCTTGCCACAACTTTTTCAACATGGCTGGGATTTTAGATGATGAAATTTTGGAGTTGGAAGGTCTCTTTGCATCAGACAACTCAAGTATGAGAAATCGGCATATAGAGTTTGCCAGGCGTGATTATGTAAAGCTCAAGCAGCTAGGGTATGTCCGTGCTCCTTCTGAACTTAAACTCAATGAGTATCTTTGGGTTGACGTACTTTCCTACTTGCAACCACGCACTCAAGTAGAGGAGATTGAGGAAAACCTGGAAATTAGAATATTACAGCATCCCAATGGATTGTGGACCTATGGAGTTTTTGCTTGCTATGGAACCAGGGGATGGTCTTTCTTGCCTGGTCTCTTTACCGGTCTTTTTCGTTCCGAGAATGAGGCGCATGATACGGCTATCAATAGCCTGATCAGGTTTCTACAGGAAGACAAGAAAGCAGCTAAACTTGTGAAGAAGTTAAAGGGACGGCTTTCTGGTAACCTGCAGTTGGACTTGTTTGCTGGTTTTGTCTTTTAGCAGGGAGTGGGGGAGAGGCTCTATCTAGGGTTTCTTCCCCTCGGTTCGGCTGCTTTCTTAGGGCGCAGCCGTCCGGCATAACCTTCCTGTTATGCCGGATAAATAGGTATCGCAGATGCTTGTCTGATGGCTGATAGCATCAGCCTCTGTTTTTTTATGTCTATCTTTTTGGGGAGGAGATCGGAGAGCCGCTTTTGGGGTAGGCTACCCCCTAAAAGATAGGTTGTATGTCATGGCAAATGGTATGAAAGAATCTGCATCCTCTTCCTTTTGCTTCACTTTTTTGAAGATG
>ERZ779999.145-NODE-145-length-13473-cov-7.62254_pt1 | contig 13473 bp, 9 predicted proteins | sample MGYA00511932_ERZ779999 | MGnify/ENA primary metagenome ERZ779999 (study PRJEB29588, sample SAMEA2145251) | human gut metagenome | biome: human gut; feature: human-associated habitat; material: faeces | place: Denmark | collected 2008/2010 ...
ATCCTGAATGCCGAGAGCGAGGCTGAGAAGATTACCCGTCTGGTTCTTGCTGCCAACGTGGCTAAGATCTTGAAGAACGGTATGTCTCTGCTCGGCATCGAGGTTCCGGAAAGAATGTAATATATACATAAGATATAATAACCTACAATTTAAAAAATAAAAGAATATTGACTATTTGACATAATGAGCATGGCCCTGGAGCTCGACTCCAAGGCGCATGCTCATTTCAGTTTTAGCCAATCCTTTTTGTTTCTCAACCCACCAAAAAGAAAAAAGATGAATAAAATGCCCGTAAATCCTCCTTCATGGAGAAACGATACAGTCTTGCCTTTGCCCAATGAGGTGAAGGCGAACGCCTGGGCTGTGGATGCAGCCTGCTCCGGAAATCCCGGTCCGATGGAATACCAATGCATTGACCTTCAGACTGGTGCACAGGTTTTCCACTATGGTCCTATCCACGGCACCAACAACATCGGCGAGTTTCTCGCCATCGTCCACGCCCTCGCCCTGATGCAGCAGAAGGGCATTACCGACAAGATAATTTATAGCGACAGCGTGAATGCCCAGCTCTGGGTAAGCAAGAAACAATGCAAGACCAAACTGGAGCGCACTCCCCAGACCGAACAGCTCTACCAGGTCATCGCCCGAGCCGAGAACTGGCTCCGCACCCACCCCATCAACATACCTATTATAAAATGGGAAACGAAGAAATGGGGCGAGATTCCAGCCGATTTCGGAAGAAAGGGATAAAAAGGACATTTTTATGTGCCTTTCCCGAAATAATGCCCGCAAAAGCTTGCAATTTCAGATATTTTGTTTAATTTTGCAGCTATTACCGTATTAAACATACATAATCGTAAGAATGGAAATAGAAAAAGAAACAATATTATTAATGTCGAAAGGAGACAAGAAAGCATACGAAACGATGTTCCGCAGGTTCTATCCTAAGGTACACCGTTTTGTAGCCATGCTCTTGAAAAACGAAGATGATGCTGATGACGTCAGCCAGCTCATCTTCTTAAAGGTATGGAACAAACGCGAGAAGTTTGCCGATATCCAGAACTTCGATTCCTACCTCTTTATTTTGGCAAAATATACTGTCATCAACTATATTTCCTCCAAGCACATCATCCCAATAGATATTGACAGTCTGCCAGACAGATACGCCAACGAATCTTCGCCACATGACGATGTGGTGGCAAAGGATACCCAGCTGCTCATCGACATGGTGGTAGAAAGCATGCCGCAACAACGCCAGATGATTTATCGCATGAGCCGCGAGCAGCATCTCAAGAACGAAGAGATAGCCCAGCGCCTGGGTATTCAGAAGAAAACGGTAGAAAATCATCTTAACCTAGCTCTTAAAGAAATTAAAAAAGCCTTATATTTGATGATTTTGTTACCTTGCCATTGGGTGTAACACCATTGAAACATGTCTTAAAAATAAATGAAGTTTTTATTATGGCAACAAAGATAAGGGATATCATAGATTATTATAGTGGGCACAATGTGCCGGATGAAATAAAAGAAAGGGTATTAGATAGAATTTCCAATACACAAGACGATAAAGAGGCGAACGAGGCATTTAGAGAATTATGGGACAAGGCTGATTCTGCCTATATGGAAGAAGAAGAAATTTCTGCTGCATACAACCGCCTCTTCGAAACAGAAGAAACAAGAGAAATAGAAAAGAAAAAATCGCTTCGAATCTTCAACTTTGCCAAACTGGCTGCCGTCTTCGTACCGCTGCTGATGCTGATTGTATTCGGCAAGCTCTACGTCCAGATGAACAACCAACTCAAGGATATAAAACTGGCAACCATGCTCCAGGAGCATACCATCAACGAAGAGAGCAAAGTCATCGCCTTGGCAGGCGGAACGAAAGTAAGACTCAGCCAGAGTTCCGTACTCCTCTATCCTTCCTCTTTCAAAGGAGCAGAAGAACGCAAGGTTTTCCTGTCGGGAGAGGCATTCTTCGACATCAGACATGATGATGCCCAGCCGTTCCACGTCAGCACTCCTCATTTCGAGATTACCGACTTGGGCACCTCTTTTACGGTTTCATCTTATTCAAATACAGATGAAGTATCTGCCACACTCAAAACCGGCAAGATAGAACTCCGCATCATAGGTCAGGAAGACAAGGTTTACAGCATGAAGCCTAACGACCAGTTAGTATATAATGTAAAGACCAAGGCAGTAAACCTCCGCAAGGTTTCGGCCGAAGAAGATGGTACAAGCTGGCGCAACAAGGAGATTGACCTGAACGATGTAACGCTGGCAGAAGCTGGTAAGATTCTGGGTAATGCATACGGAGTGAAATTCATCTTCCGTTCAAAGATTCACCAGAAGACGAAGGTTACAGTTCATTTCAACCGTGGCGAAACCCTCTCGGGAGCCATGTTTGTCCTGAAGAACCTGATTCCTGGTCTGGAATATGAAGTGAAGAAAGATGAAGTTATCATCAGGTAGGCATATATTATAATAGGTAAACAAAAGGCGCATTATGTAAAAATGATGCGCCTTTTTTCATAAAAGAGTATCTCTGCACGGGATATGAAAACAGAAATAATAACATAAACAGGAAATATCATGATAAAGAATTTGATTTTTGATTTTGGAAAAGTACTCGTAGATTACGAATACTTTGAAACGCTTGACCAGATATTCAAGACCCACGAACAGGCTGAAGAATTCTATCATCTCCTGATAGACGGCAAATGGAATGAGAATATGGATCGCGGAGATTCTTTCGAAGAAACCTTCTGCAAGATGCAGCAGATCATGCCGCAATATAAGGAAGAAATAGCAACCGTAGCCCAGCGCTTTAACGAGTTTGTAAGGGGCGAAAAAGAAGGTATGCGCACCTTGCTGACCCAGTTGAAGGCAGAAGGCTACCACCTTTACGGACTTTCCAACTGGTGCACCAAGGTTCACGAAACGATGCACAATATCCCATTTTCCAACTTCTGGAAGGACAGGTGATTTCTTCAGAAGAGAAAATCATCAAACCCGACAGAGCTATTTATGAAAGAATCTGCCAGAAATACAATCTGAAACCGGAAGAATGCCTTTTTGCTGACGACAGAATAGAGAATGTAGAAGCCGCCCAGCGTTTCGGAATGCAGGCCATCTGCTTTGAGGATGCTGCGCAGTACGAGCGGGAATTGAGAAAAATTCTGTCTGAGGAAAGAACGATGTAAGTTCTGATTATCAAAAGCATTACTGCTATTTCCATACCCAAAGCATTACTTTTTAAAAAAAATCAAGGCTCTAAATTAGCAGCAAGAAATGCTAATTTTAGAGCCTTCATATTATGTATTTATAATTTCCAAAAGAAGAATTTTATAGGGTGTTTGCGAACACAAGATATTTTTTTCAGAAAAACTTCATTTTAACAGTTTTGTAATTGGGTGTAACTCTCTTTCCCGTTGTCTTCAAGACGTAACAAGCAAATTATTATTAACTTAAAAAGATAAAGTATGAATCTTAAAAGAATCTCTGCGTCATGCTTCTGTTTGCTCCTAGCAGGCCAGATGACCCTTTCGGCTCAGAACGTCAGCTTCAGCTCAAACAAGGTAACGCTTAAGTCTGCTTTTGAGAAGATTGAAAAGGAATCTAAGTACAAGATTGCCTACAACTCCTCACAGCTGGATGCTAACCGTTCGGTTACATTAACCAAGAAAAGTGATGATGTCTTTGGTATGTTGAACCAATTGCTCAAAGGTACCAATTTTACCTATGAGATGGAAGGCAACTACATCGTCATCAAGCCTCAGCAAAAAGCTAAATCTCAGGCTCATGGCAAGAAAATCAAGGTACGTGGTGTAGTGAAAGACGAAACTGGCGAGCCAGTTATCGGCGCTACCGTCATGGAGAAGGGTACCACCACCAATGGTGTTGTAACCGATATTGACGGCAACTATACCATCGAGATTCCTGCAGACGGAATGTTGGCAGTATCATACATTGGCTGCAAGGACCAGGACATCAAGGTAAATGGTCGCGAAGTAATCAATGTTAACCTGGCAGATGATAATAAGGTCTTGGAAGAAGTTGTAGTTGTAGGTTATGGCGTGCAGAAGAAGCGCGACGTATCTACTGCTGTGTCTTCTGTCAAGGCAGAGGCTCTTGCCAACAATCCTTCTACCGACTTCCGTCAGGCTTTGGCTGGTAAGATGCCTGGTGTACAGGTAACAGTACCTAGCGGAGACCCAGAGGGTAGCGTAAGCATTCGCGTTCGTGGTGTAAGTACCGTCAACGCCGGTAGCGACCCTCTCTATGTAGTAGATGGTGTTCCTATGGAGCGTGGTTTTGCCAACCTGAACACCAACGATATTGAGTCTGTTGAAGTTTTGAAGGATGCTTCTGCAGCAGCTATCTATGGTAGCCGCGGTTCTAATGGTGTAGTTCTCGTTACAACCAAGAAGGGAACCTCTGACAAGCTCTCTGTTTCTTACGATGGTTACGTAGGTGTACAGAACGTATCAAAGAAACTCGATATGATGAACGCTTACGAATATGCAGAATTCGTAAAGGATGCACGTAACAACGCATATCTTTCTAAAGTTCCTGGTGCATCTGCAAGTGACCCTAACAGCGTACGCCCTAAAGGTTACATGCAGATTGCAACCGATTTGTTCCCATATCTGGAGGGTGTTAAGGGCTTGACAGATACAGACTGGCAGGATGCTATCTTCCGCACAGCGATGACAACCGGACACAACATTTCACTTTCTGGTAAGTCTAACAGCGTCAACTATTTCGTATCAGGCAACTATATGAAGAAGGAAGGTACCATTATCGGTTCTGACTTCGAGAAGTTTGGTGCCCGCATGAATCTCTCAGGTCAGCACAAGCGCTTGAAGTTCGGTGTTAACTTCGCTCCTTCTTATTCTGTTTCTAATTCAGTAGATGCATCTGGTGCAGGTGGTATCGTTCAGTCTGCTTTGATGATGCCTCCAACCTTCCCTGTATACAACGCAGACGGTTCATATAATTTCCAGGGTAATGGATATTGGCGAATTGGTACAGACTATGAGCACAACGAGGTGATGAACCCTGTTGCGATGGCTCGCTTGCAGTCTAATGTTACCGACCGCATGTCTATTACCGGTAAGGCTTATGCTGAATTGGAACTGATGAAGGGACTTTCCTATAAATTGTCTTTGGGTGGTGACTATTATGGTGCTCATAATGATAAATATCGCCAGTCAGGTTTGCCTTTGAAGGGAAAGGATTACTATGATTCTCCTTCAAACCCAACAGGTTACAGTTCATCCAGTTTCTTCTTCAACTGGTTGGTAGAAAACCAGTTAACTTACACAACAACTATCAACAAGAAGCACAATATTACAGCCATTCTTGTACAGTCTGCTCAGAAAGAAACCAAGAAGACCGACAACGTAACAGCAACCGATTACCCTAATGATTACATCCAGACCGTAAATGGCGGTACTGTAACCAAGGGTGGTTCTGACAAGACACAATGGTCTATTGCTTCTTACCTGGCTCGTGTTCAGTACAACTACGAGGGACGCTACATGCTTTCTGCAGCCATCCGTACTGATGGATCTTCACGTTTCGGTAAGAACAACCGTTGGGGTTATTTCCCATCAGCCTCAGCAGCTTGGCGTATCAGCGACGAAAAGTTCTTCAAGAACGTAAAGGAGTTGTCTTTCGTTAATGATATGAAGATTCGTGCCAGCTATGGTGTAACCGGTAACTTTGAGATTGGTAACTACGACCATCTTGCAACCATGTCAACTGATAACTATATCTTAGGTACTAATGGTGGTTTCTTGCAGTATGGTTATAAGCCAGATAATATCAAGCGTGATGATTTGAGCTGGGAGAAGAACCAGATGATCAACGCCGGTATCGACCTTCAGATGTTTGACGGCTACATCGGATTCTCTGTAGACTATTACAATACCAACACTTCAAACATGTTGCTTTATGTACCAGTACCTCTGTTGACAGGTTACAGCACCTCACTTCAGAATCTGGGTAAGGTAAACAACCGCGGTTGGGAATTGGCTTTGACATCACAGCATACATTTGCTAATGGCTTCGGCTATTCATTTAATGCCAACTATGCCAAGAACACCAATGAGGTAAAAGAGTTAGGTCCAGGTAATGCACCTATTATTTCTTCTGGTAGTGTTGCTCATGCTTATTATATTACAGAGGTAGGAAAGCCTATCGGTAACTATTACCTCTTGGTACAGGACGGCATCTTTGCTACAGAAGAAGACTTAAAAAAGTATCCTCACTTCGACAATACAGAAGTAGGTGACTTCAGATTCGTTGATGTTGACGGAGACGGCAAGTTGGATTTGGATAAAGACCGTACAATCTGCGGCAACTACATGCCTAAGTTCACATACGGCTTCGGCGGTAAGCTCTGGTATGCAGGTTTCGACATGGACTTCAACTTCCAGGGTGTATATGGCAACAAGATTCTGAACTTGAACAAACGCTACCTCGACAATATGGAGGGTAACACCAATGGTACCAAGATTGCTCTCGACCGTTGGAAGAGTCCTGAGAATCCAGGCAGCGGTTCGGTAAATAAGGCAAACCGTAAGCAGACTGGTTACAACAGCCGTACTTCTACCTGGCACTTGGAGAGCGGTTCATACCTCCGTCTCCAGAACCTGTCATTAGGTTATACTTTGCCTCGTGCACTTACTCAGAAGTTTAAGGTTGAGAAGATGAGAGTTTATGTTTCAGGACAGAACCTCTTCACTATTACCAACTACAGCGGCTACAACCCAGAGGTAAATGCCCGTCCTTCCAAGAACCTGACTCCAGGTGAGGACTATGGTACTTATCCTTTGGCAAGAACATATATGTTTGGTTTGAATCTCACATTATAAAGAATATAGTAACATGAAAAAGATATTAGTATTAGCATCATTGGCAACCCTGCTCATGACCTCTTGCGGAGACAGCTTCTTCGATTTGGAGCCAGCAAGCAGCGTAACCATTGACAAAGTATATAAGACTGCGAGCGATTATAATGTAGCAGTTATCGGCTGCTACGCAAAATTGCAGTCACAGGTGAATTTCTATACAGAATGCTGCGAGTATCGTAGTGACAATCTTTCTTTGGGCGCCCCAACAGCAGGTACCCAGGACCGTTACGATATCGACCATTTCACAGAGAAACCATCTAATGGAATCCTCAGTTCTTACTGGGCGAACTTCAACAACAACGTTTATCGTTGCAATCTTTTGCTCGACCAGATTGATGGTGCAAACTTTGCAGAAAACCTGAAGAAGCAGTACAAGGGCGAAGCGATGTTTATCAGAGCTTTGAACTATTTTAACATGTACCGCATTTGGGGTGGCGTTCCTGCTACCAAGCATGTAGTAAGTGCTGCGGAGGCTCTGAAAGTTGCGAGATATTCTGATGAGCAGATGTTCGATTTGATTGCCGGAGATTTGAAGGAGATTGTTGACAACAACTATCTTCCAGAAACTTACTCTTCTGCAGATATGGGTAGAGCAACCTCTGGTGCTGCCAAGGCTTTGCTCGGTAAGGTATATCTTACTTTCCACAAATGGACTGAGGCTAAAGACATCCTTTCTCAGTTAATCGGAAAATATCAGCTGGTAAGCCCTATCGCCCAAGTCTTCAATGTGGATAACAAGAATAATAATGAGATTATCTTCGCCGTACATTTCAACAAGGAAATAGAGGGAGAGGGACATAGTTACTGGTACAATCTCACCAACGCATCTGATGATACCAACCAGACAAGTTCTCTGCTCAACACATTCCCTACAGGTGATGCTCGCAAAGACCTCATAACATACGTACAGGTTGAGAAAAACGTTCGTTTGATGAACAAATTCTATGATACAAAGAGCCCTACCTTCAAGACTGTAGGTAATGATCAGATCCTTCTTCGCTACGCAGATGTTCTTCTGATGTATGCAGAAGCGCTCAACGAGATTCAGTATGATGCATCTGAGGGTTCACTTGCCCTGAAGTATCTCAACGCCGTAAGACAGAGAGCTGGCATTTCTAATCTGACAGCAAAACAGTTGCCTACACAGGAGAAGTTCCGCAAGGGCATCTTGGTTGAACGCCAGAGAGAATTCCCTTATGAGGGGCAGCGCTGGTTCGACTTGGTAAGAATGGGATTTGCAAAGAGCGTGATGGCAGAGAATGGTGTTGAAATCAAGGATTATCAATTACTCTTCCCTATTCCTCAGCAGGAGATTGAAAAGGTAGGCGACAAGTCCATCCTCTGGCAGAACCCTGGATATGACAACAATTAATAAACGGTTAAGACATGAAAAAGATTATATATTTGCTGTCTTTAGTGACAGTTTTTATTCTCGGTTCTTGTAGCGATGATCTTCCAAAAGCAAGTTGGGACATTTGCCAGGTAGGTACTTTGAACGCTACGGCACAAGATGAGAAGGTATTGTTGGAATGGGCTCCTATGCAGGGAGCCAACCCAACAGGTTATTTGGTCAATTGGACACCGGAAGTTGCTACATACGAAGGTGGTTCTGCAGAGTTGGACGCAAAGACTACCTCATATACTATAACAGGTTTGGTTAACAAGGTTACTTATACCATTACCATCCAGGCCATCTATGGCAACCAGCGTTCTATGATTTCTACAACAAAGGCAAGACCTGTTTCTGATACAGAGCCTTTTAAGGTTTGGTCTACAGATATGCCTAACGGTGGTATGGTGAAGACTGCAAATGCAGTATTCTCTTCAGACGGAAATACATTCTACTTGCCTTCTGCAGGTGCTACGGGTGATGTTACTGCTTTTGATGCAATGACAGGTACTGTGAAATGGACCGCTGCCATTCCTAAGACTACTTATGGTGGTGGTGTAGCAGTAGGCAAAGACGGTACTTTGTATCAGGGTGCTCGCAACGCAACCTTGTATGCTATCAATAGCGATGGAACACAGAAGTGGACATACGCTACAGGAGCTGCCAACAAGAATCTGGACTGTTTCCCTGCTGTAACTGCTGACGGACAGACAGTTTATATCCTTGATGGCGACAACGTTCTCCATTCTATCAATACAGCTACTGGTGTTAAGAACTGGTCTGTTAAACTGGCTGGTACAAAGAACAAGGCTGGAGCTGTAGCTATAGACAAGACAGGCAATATCTATGTAGGTACACGTACTACTATTTATGGTTTCAAGGCCGATGGCACTCAACTTTGGAAGGTAGCCGGTAAGGTAACTGAAATCGGTTCTTTCGCTTTGGATGATGAAACTCTTTATGCTGCCCAGATTGGTGGTGCAGGTTTGCTGGCTTTGAACACAGCAGATGGTTCTACCAAGTGGAACGTTGAAGCTGCGGGTGATATCTATGCTCCTATTGTTGACAAGAGCGGCAATATCTACTTTACAGACAAGGGTGACAAGGCTCTTTACTCTGTAGATAAGGCTGGACAGTTGAAGTGGAAGTTTACTATTGATGCAGCTCCTACTTATTGCTTCCCTGTTCTCGACGATAAGGGAACTGTTTATTTCGGTAGCGGCGCCGGTCGCATCTACGCAGTAAACAGCGCAAATGGCGAGGAACTTTGGCACATGGACTCAGAAGGTACAGATAATAATGCCAAGATTATGTCTGGTATGACTATCGGCGAGAACCAGATGCTCTATGTTTCTTATATCGGCGGTAATGTTGCTGCTATTAAGATCTTTGCCGGCCCAGAGAAATCTACATGGAGCTGCAGAGGTGGTAATATTCATGGTACAAACCAATATTAATATTTGAATCAGTATGAAAAAGATATATTTATTCATCGCATTATTCGCTTGCGCCCTCTGCTCTTGTGGAAGTGACGAAGATGGAATGACTTATGCGCAGCCTGTCGAAATAGGTGAAACTACCGACATGAAGACTGCAAAAGAGGTAGCTGAAACTTTGTGGGCTACTACTCCATTACAGCAGCAACCTCTCAATGCGGAAAGATCTGAAGTTCTAAAGAAGATACAGAAGATGGCAGACGACTGCACTTCTGATTTCTTTGAAAGCTATATTGCTTCTTTGGACCAGTCTGCTGAAATGAGAGAAAAGTACGACCCTATGCTGGCGTTCTACCGTTTGTCTCTGGATCATGTAATTAATGCCATCAAGACGACTACCGTTGAGAATGGTACTACATGCATCTGGCAGCTCTACAATATGGGTTACATCGTAAAGACTCCTACCACTTGCTTTGGTATTGACATCAACCATCGTTGGGCAGAGAAACTGGAGCCTTACCTGGATTTCCTCTGTGTTACTCACAAACACCAAGATCACTACAACACAGCTCTCATCAACGCGATGCTGAATGCAGGAAAGCCTGTTTATTCTAACTGGATAAAGGGTGGCTATACTTCTAAGGTAAATACCGATTACCAGTTTAATAACATCAAGATTCATGTGTCCATTACAGACCATAACAACTCTGGCTTATCAAACTTCGTTTCTGTATTTACTTTTGAATGTGGCGATGATAGTGGCAACTTCACAATGCTCCATACTGGCGACTCAAACTTCAAGGCTGCTCAGTATACCAACATTCTGCCACACGTTAATGTTTTGATTCCTCGCTACGCACCTAATGCGCTTACCGAGAACAACATTATCGGTACTAGTGCCGGTCAGACAAAACCTGACTATGTATTGCTCTCACACATTCTGGAACTTTCTCACGAAAGCGAGGAAGAATCTAGATGGAGTTTGAATTCTGCCTTAGAAAGAGCCAGCAAGCTTAACTGCGAGAACTCTGTTGTTCCTTTCTGGGGAGAAAAGTTAGTTTGGAAAGACGGTAAATTGAATTAAAATGAAGAAGATTTATATTTTATCCTTGTTGTGCATGCTCACTTCGGTGAGCTTTGCACAAAGCAATCTGAAAGAGATTCTTAAGAATTTCAACAAGCCAGCAAAAGAAAATGTTATGGTCGTTTCTCATCGTGGAGACTGGCGTAATGCTCCGGAAAACTCTATTCAGGCATTCCAGAACTGTATCGACATGGGTGTTGATATGGTTGAGTTGGACTTGAAGAAGACAAAGGATGGCGTTCTGGTTCTGATGCACGACAAGAAGATTGACCGAACCATGAATGGTAAGGGATTCCCAGAGAATTATACTCTTGATTCTTTGAAGATGCTCCGTCTGAAGAATGGTGTAGGCTGCAAGACCCGCCATCAGATTCCAACATTCCGTGAGGTAATGGAACTCTGCAAAGGCAAAATCATGGTGAATGTTGACAAGGGCTACGACTACTTCGACGATGCCATGAAGGTTTTGAAGGAGACTGGTACAGTTGACCAATGCATCATCAAGGCTGAACTTCCTTACGAGGTGGTAAAGGCTGAGCATGGTGATGTTCTCGACAAGATGATTTTCATGCCTGTAGTTAACCTCGGCAAGCCTGGTGCAGAAGAGGTAATCGACGGTTACATCAAGAACATGAAACCAAAGGCTTACGAATTGGTATTCAAGACAGATGATGCCAACACTCGCCGCCTGATTAAGAAAGTACGTGATAGTGGAGCAAGAGTTTTCATCAACACGCTTTGGCCAGAGCTTTGCGGTGGACATGATGATGATCGCGCCGTAGAACTCAAACAGCCAGAAGAGAGCTGGGGATGGATTGTTGGTCAGGGTACCAAGATTATCCAGACAGACCGTCCTGCTTTGCTTCTTGATTACTTGAGAGCCAAGAAACTTCATAAATAAAATTCAATAGGTTTCGCTATATATTAATATTTAAGAAGGTTGTTGGTTTTAAGAATCGTTGTGCATGCTTACGGTGGTAAGTCATGCACAACACTCAATAAACATCTCCTTAAATTATGTACGAGAACACAAACTTCATAAATAACAACTAAGGATTATATGTTTAAGAAAATAATAGACTTCTATAAGGTTTCGGAACCGATTCCGGCTAAAGCCTCTACACCTGAGGAAAACGAAAGAAAACTGAAACGTCTGCAATGGGCTACTTTCCTTTCTGCTACCATAGGATATGGTACATATTATGTGTGCCGACTCAGCCTGAACGTAATCAAAAAACCGATTGTAGATAATGGCGTATTCTCTGAAACTGAGCTCGGTATCATCGGCTCTGTCTTGTTCTTCACTTACGCTATCGGTAAGTTTACCAACGGTTTCCTTGCTGACCGAAGCAACATCAAGCGACTGATGTCTACCGGTCTGCTCGTTACAGCCTTGGTGAATCTGGCTTTGGGCTTTACCAATTCCTTCATCCTCTTCGCAGTTTTGTGGGGATTGAGCGGATGGTTCCAGTCGATGGGAGCTGCCTCCTGCGTGGTAGGTCTCTCCCGCTGGTTCAACGATAAGAACCGAGGAACGTTCTACGGATTCTGGAGTGCGAGCCATAATATTGGTGAGGCGATGACCTTCATCTTTGTGGCTTCCATCGTGAGCGCCTTCGGATGGCAATATGGTTTTATCGGAGCTGCGATAGTAGGTTTGGCGGGCGTTGTCCTGCTCCTTACTTTCTTCCACGATACACCTGCCAGCAAGGGTGTTACCCTGCCGGGTATCAAGGTAGAGGAAAAGAAACAGGATACGGAATCTTACAACAAGGCACAGAGTGCGGTTTTGAAGAATCCGCTCATCTGGATTCTGGCCTTGAGTAGTGCTTTCATGTATATCAGCCGCTATGCTGTTAACAGCTGGGGTATCTTCTATCTTGAGAACGAGAAGGGATATACTACGATTGATGCCAGCTTCATCATCTCTATCAACTCTATCCTGGGTATTGTGGGAACCGTATCATCCGGACTGGTATCTGATAAGATTTTCAAGGGCAACCGTTATTTGCCAGCCGTTATCTTCGGCTTACTGAATGCGTTGGCACTCTGTCTGTTCCTGCTGATTCCGGGCCATCATCTCTGGGTTGATGCTACGGCGATGGTACTGTTCGGTTTGAGCATCGGCGTGTTGCTTTGCTTCCTCGGTGGTTTGATGGCGGTAGATATTGCGCCTAAGAATGCATCGGGAGCTGCTCTTGGCGTTGTCGGCGTAGCGAGTTATGTAGGTGCCGGCATCCAGGACATCATGAGCGGTCTGCTCATCGAGGGCAACAAGCATCTGGTAAATGGCGTAGAGACTTACGACTTTACCTACATCAATTATTTCTGGATTGGTGCAGCCCTGATGTCTGTCTTAATGACTTGCATCGTCTGGAATGCGAAACCAAAGACAGTTTAAGAAATAAACGAAGCTATCATCAAAATACTCTTCACTCTTCACCTTTCGGCCGAAAACCCCTGTGTTTATCGGCATTCCGAGGGGTGAAGAGTTGTTTTTATCTCTTCACCCACTCTTCACCACTCTTCACCTTCAGAAACGGGAACAGAGGCGAAAGACTGATAGATGGATTGCAAATCAGCCAGAACTAAAGGGTGAAGAGTGGTGAAGAGTGCCCGAATACTCTTCACCCCTCGGAATGC
>ERZ779999.149-NODE-149-length-13158-cov-2.61432_pt1 | contig 13158 bp, 10 predicted proteins | sample MGYA00511932_ERZ779999 | MGnify/ENA primary metagenome ERZ779999 (study PRJEB29588, sample SAMEA2145251) | human gut metagenome | biome: human gut; feature: human-associated habitat; material: faeces | place: Denmark | collected 2008/2010 ...
CGGTAAAATCGTAACAGAAAGCAGGGATAATGATATTTTTACAATATATGCATATACATCCAATATTGAAGGTTATATAAAATCAGTGGGTAGAAAAATCAATGTGAATGTCACGTCTTCGTATGACGAAGCAGCCAATGAAACAGTCATATATCTTGCAACACCGATTAACAACCTTGATTACTAGGGAAATACGTTGTAAAATAATAAGATAATGACGAATTGGTGGTATTTACATTGAAGATATTAAAGTTAAGAATTGCTTTATATATAATTGCTTTTGTGGCAACTTTTGCCATTACTTATTTATTGAAAACAGATGGTGCAACAGATAAAACAGATACCAGAACCATGAGTGAGGCGGGACTCCCGGTGGTATATATGGTTTCCGAAGAAGGAACGGGCTATAACTATCTGTATGGTTATAATTCTGAAATAAATTATTCTGAACTTCACGGAGTTATAACACCTGTTAAGACGACCAGAGACATACATTTTGCCCTTAAAACATACGGAACCGATATTTCAGGCATATCTTATGAAGTCAGGGATTTAAGCGGAACAGAGCTGATTGAAAAAACGGAGCTGGAAAATTTTACCGATAAATCAGGCATAATAGATATAAATGCAAGATTGCGTAATCTTCTTGAAACCGGTAAAGAGTATATGTTGAAAATCTGTATTAATACAAAGGATTATGGGGATACATCATACTATACGAGAATTAAGCTGACAGATAATGCCAATGTTGACAGAAAACTTAGCTATGTTAAATGGTTTTCGGGAAATACAAGAAATGAAAATACGCTTAAAGAGCTTATACCAAAGCTGGAGCCTGACAGCACAGGCGATAATACCGATTTAAGTCATGTTAATATCCACAGTAAATTGTCGCAGGTAGGCTACGGAATGCTTAATCCTGAATTGCAGGGAGAAATATATCCCCAGATAGACGAGATAGACGGTGACGTGGCATCCATAACCCTGAAGTTCTGCATTACAACAAAAGATGAGAACAGAAATTATAATTATGAAGTAACGGAATTTTTCAGAATAAACCAGGTCAGCGAAAAGGTTACTTATGTATATTCTTATGACAGATTTATGAACCAGATATTTGAACCTGAATACGGAATATCATCCGGACGTAATATATATCTGGGAATTAATGAGGACAAATCTCTTCAGACCATGTGCAATTCAACAGGAACGGTCACAGCCTTTGTAGTAAATGGGAATTTGTGGAGTTATCACCCTAACAGAGATAAATTTAACAAGGTTTTTTCTTTTGATGAAGAGACCTCGGACGGTTTCAGGGAAAACAACAGAAATTACGGAATAAAGATTCTTGATGTGGATAAGAACGGAGATATTTATTTTGTTGTATATGGCTATATGAACAGAGGAAGCCACGAAGGCAATACCGGAATCGCAGCTTATATGTATAATTTTGCATCGAATACAATAACCGAACTTGCTTTTATTCCTACAGATGAAAATTATCTTGTTACAAAAGAGGAACTGGATAAAGCAGCTTACATTAATGACAAAAAAATATTATATTTTTACAGAAACAGGTCGATATATTATTTGAATTATGAGACCAAGGAATGTATGCTGCTTGACAGCAATGTTGTGCCTGATACCTGTATGACGTCAGGCAATAATGTCCTTGTGTACCAGACAGAAAATGTTGATAATCTGATTAATATTATAGACCTTAAGGATGGGGTAAAACGTACAATACAATGTGAAACCAATGAGAAAATACGTGTTCTCGGTTTTATTGACAATAACATTGTATACGGACTGGCACCTGAAGATATTGTAACCCAGACAGGAAAATTCCTTATGAAAGGAATTTATATTATGGATGAAAATCTGAAAATTATAAGAACTTATGAAAATGATGACAGTTATATATCGGGAACAGAATTTTACGAATCCAAAATAATAATTAAGCGTGTTGCCTATGATGAAAACAATAATTTGGTGGATATCACTGATGAAAGGCTTCTCAGCAATACAGAATCAGACAGTACAAAAGCAAAATTATACACAGGAAATTCTGAGAAAAGACAGAAGGAATTATATATTATTCCGCCTGTCAAAGGTTCTGTTAAAACATCATGGCAGAACGGGAAGTATGTATTTCCGTCAGATTCCGCAGTACATATTAACAATGAATTTGATATTACTACTGAATATTATTATGTATATACTTACGGCAGACTTTATTATATAGATACAGACAAATCGGAATGTATCAGTGTTGCTAAAAATACCGGCGGGGTTGTGATAGACCTGCAAGGCAATAAAATCTGGGACAGATATATGGATGACCATAAATAAACCGGGAGATTTAATATGGCGAAAGACAAGACAAAGAAAAAAAATAAGACACTTAAAAAGATTATATTGGCAGTCGTTATAACGCTTTTAGGCATGCTTCTCATTGTTGCAGGTGTATTTCTTGGCAAAATATTAAAACTGCGGTCAGATGCAAAAAAGATAATGTCAAACGTGTCTTTAGATTCGTTCAGACAGACTGAAACGAGTATTATCTATGATAAAAACGGCAAAGAAATATCTGCTTTAAGTGGAATTAAAGAATTATATTATCTTGAATCCGATGAGATTCCGGACGTTTTAAAGAAGATGTTTGTCCAGATAGAAGATAAGGATTTTTACAATCATTCGGGAATTGATATGTCCGCAATTATCAGGGCGGCGCTTGCCAATGTAACACACGCTTCAATCAGACAGGGAGCAAGTACAATTACACAGCAGCTTGCCAAAAATATGTTCCTTGACCAGAGTATTACATGGAACCGTAAGATAACTGAAATGTTTATAGCAATGGAGCTTGAAAAGAGATTTTCAAAGGATCAGATTCTTGAATTTTATATCAATAATATATATTTTGCTAACGGATATTATGGAATCGAGGCAGCATCAGAGGGATATTTCGGAAAGCCGGTAAGTGAACTTAATGTGTCACAGCTTGCTTTTCTTGCGGGTATTCCAAGAAGACCAAATGCCTATGACCCATTTACCAATTATGACGCAGCCGTGGAGAGAAGAAATTCCGTTTTGAAACAGCTGTATGCGGCAGGTCTTATAACCAGTCTTGAGTATTATGAAGCAATAGAATATGACATTGTGATTAACAGCAAAAAAACAGACAGATATAATTACATAGAAACCTATGTATTTTACTGTGCAACGAGAGCGTTAATGGAGCAGGACGGTTTTGTATTCAGGACAGAGTTTACGGATAAAGATGATGAGGATGCTTATAAGGAGATGTATGATTCAACATATGCCGAGCATCAGAAATCTTTGTTCACAGGCGGATACAGAATATATACAGCCATTGATATGGAGAAACAGGAACTGCTTCAGAACATTCTTAATCAGGAACTTAAGTTTTCGGAAGACACAGGTGATAACGGAATATACGATTTACAGGGTGCGGCCGTATGCATAGATAATGAGACAGGACTGGTTACGGCTATTGTCGGAGGCAGAACGCAGGAATATGACGGTTATATGTTTAACAGGGCGTATCAGGCATACAGACAGCCGGGAAGTGCAATTAAACCTGTTTTGGTGTACGCACCGTACCTTATAGCAGGGCATATGCCGGATGAAATTATAGATGATTCTTATATGCCGGGTGGACCAAAAAATGTAGATGATACATACAGAGGACTTATCACACTTACGGAAGCACTCGGTTATTCCACAAATGTTCCTGCCTGGAAAATAATGGAGAGCCTGACCCCTGAGACTGCAATACAATATCTCCACGCCATGAATTATGCTAAAATAAATGATGATGAGCATAATATGGTAATAAGCATAGGTGGTTTTACTTACGGAGTATCGCCTGTGGAACTGGCAGCAGGATATGCGACCCTTGAAAATAATGGAACCTACAGAAATCCTACATGTGTATCAAGAATTACCAATTCAAAAGGAGAAAATATAGTAAATAATCCGGGCGAAGGTTACAGTGTATACACAAAAGATGCCTCGATTATGGTAACAAAAATGATGGAATGGGGTGTAAATCATGGAATACTCCAAAAGGCAAAGCTTAAAAATGCGATAGTAGCCGCAAAATCAGGAACAACCAATGATTATAAAGACGGATGGTTAGCGGGTTATTCAAAATACTATTCAACTGTTGTATGGGTTGGCTGCGACCAGCCTAAATCTGTGCTTGGACTTGGAGGAGGAACTTTCCCTCTTAATATATGGAAAAAATATATGGAAATAATACATGAAGGACTTCCATTAGAAGAATTTCCGGATTATCAGGACAATGCCGTTGATAATAATAATGGAGATATCCACGACGAAAAAGAAACTGAGACACATCCGGGATGGCATGGCGGCGGAACACCTAATATAAGTGACGGAGATACACCTCACGGAGTAGACGTTAGCGGCAGAGGCGACAAGGATGTTGATGTAAGTGGAATGGGTGACAAAGACTATGATTACAGAGGATAGATTATAAGAATTAAGTCCGGGACCATATCTGATATTAAAGAGATGGTTCCGGACTTTTTATGTTAATTATTTATGTGATTCTTTATATGCATTTACGCGTTTGTTGATTCTCTCAACAGGATTAAGAAGGTCGCTGATTGAAGCATCATGGTTAAGTGTATCAATAAGTAATGCAATGTATTTACTCATATCTACGCTTATATAGTAATCCCTGCTTAAAAGTTCAGGAGACTGATATACGAGGTTGGTTGTAAGAATCTTGTCAAAAAGACCTGATTCGTGGGCTTCATCGAATTTGGCCATACCGTTTGTAAATAAACCGAATGTAGCAGCAAGGAAAATTCTCTTAGCTTTTCTTTTCTTAAGCTCTCTTGCAACATCAAGCATGCTTTCACCTGAAGAAATCATATCATCAATGATAAACACATCTTTGCCTTCAACCGAAGAACCTAAAAATTCATGGGCAACAATTGGGTTACGTCCGTCTACAATACGGGAATAATCTCTTCTCTTATAGAACATACCCATATCAAGTCCGAGCACGTTAGAATAATAAACGGCACGTCCCATAGCACCTTCATCAGGACTTATAATCATCATATTATTGCTGTCTATCTTAAGGTCATTTACATTGGTAAGAAGTGCTTTAATAAACTGGTATGCAGGCTGTACGGTTTCAAATCCATTCAAAGGAATCGCATTCTGTACTCTTGGATCATGGGCATCAAATGTGATTATATTATCAACACCCATTGATACGAGTTCTCTTAAAGCCAGGGCACAGTCAAGGGATTCTCTTCCGCTTCGCTTATGCTGTCTGCTTTCATAGAGAAAAGGCATAATAACCGTAATACGTCTTGCTTTACCTCCTACGGCTGCAATTATTCTCTTAAGATCCTGATAGTGGTCATCAGGTGACATATGATTTGTCTTGCCACAAAGATTGTAAGTAAGGCTGTGATTACATACGTCAACCAAAAGGTATAAGTCATAACCACGGACTGATTCGTTGATTACACCCTTTGCCTCACCTGAACCAAAACGTGGAACGGCAGCCTTAACGATATAATTGTCTCTCTGATATCCTGCAAAGGCTAATGTTGTTTTGTGTTCATTTTCTCTTTCATTACGCCAGTCAACAATATAGTTGTTGATTTTCTGACCAAGTGCCTCACAACCGTTAAGGTTAATCAGACCAAGTGCACCTACAGGAATTGTCTCAAGATCGCGATCGTTCTGCATAATAAAAAATCCTCCATAATATACAATTATTTTCTCTTACGCACATCATCACCGATAAGGTTGATAATATTATATGATGTGAAAATACGTGAAAAAATTCTTTCTGAGTATGCGGCCAGCAAACTCTGTTTATCAAAATTAGAAGAGATTATGGTTGAACGTTTTTCCAATAATCTCTGATTGATACAATAAAATAACTTCGAGGTTGTAAAATTGTTAATTAATTCTGTGCCCAAATCATCTATAATAAGCAGGTCGCAACTTATAATTTGCAATGAATTGTCAGAATTGTCAAGTCCCGAATATTCGTAATGATCATTTTTTGAAGAAAAATAATCAAAAAGTTCGATAGCGGACAGATAAACTACACTGTGGTATCTGTCAAGAATTTCTTTGGCTATACAATTTGTAAGGTATGTCTTCCCAACACCCGTGGAACCGAGAAAAAGAAGGTTCTTGCCGGAAGGAAACTCCTCTATAAATGATTTACATACTTCAAGAGCCGCTTTCATATTTTGACGGGGACTTACACTGTACCCTTCCGGGATATCGTCAGAAAACAGATTAATATTAAAATGCTCAAAGTTCTGTACTGAAAGCAGATCCTTTATATTAGACTGTCTGTAAAGCAGGTCAATTTCTGCCTGCTTAAAACAATGGCACTTTTCATTACCGATGTATCCCGTATCCTTGCAGTCCTTACAGACATAAGAAGGGGTAAGATAATCATCAGGATAACCGGCAGATGACAGAAGCTTAGACATCCGTGATACGTAAGAGTCAATATCCTTATGAAGAGAAGTAAGAGAGGAAGAATTGCCGGATATCCTTGCCTTTGCCGCACGGATTGAAAGGGATGATATCTCATCGAGGCATTCTTTATATTCCGGAATCACACGTATGACTTCTTCGGTACGTCTGTTAAGTTCATCTGCTGACTTCAGTTGTCTTTTATTATATTCATGCATTATTTCTTCATACTGGGAATTACTTAATGCCAAAACCAAATCCTCCCTTATTGATTGATGATAATAAGATCATCCTTTGAATCATCAAAATTGTAAGAACGCTGTGGAAAATTATTAAATTTATTGACAGACTGCTGCACAGGTGCAGCTTTTGAAGTAACCGGAACAGTTATCTTTGTCCTGAAACCGGATTCTAATTTCTTAACATCTTCGAGAGTTGTAATCCCTGCATTATGCCATTTCTTAAGAATACTCTCGGCATAAGCAAAATTGGGCTTGCTTACCGCAAGGATTGTCTTTTTACAGGCTTCACTCACAAGTTCTGTACTAAAATTGTATTCATCAAACCAACGGGTAATAAACTCACTTTCAATAGGTGTGACGTTTCTGTCCGTAATTCCAAAAGAACGGAACACGGCAGCGTTCCTGCTGCTCCTTATTCCTGAAGTTTCTTTGGCTTCTGCAACAGTGGTGATACCGTTGTCATACCAGTTCATTGCAACTTTACATATATAGTTAAAAGAACGGTGATTGCCGGACAGACAATATTCAATCAGATATTCAATCAACTCTGCCGAAAATGCCAGATCGGAATATATATAAATTACGGTGCTTGTTTCCGTAGGAGTAAGAGGGGCACCCATATATTTCTGGATTATGTATAAAAGCTCCTTTATGTCTTCCTGTTCGCAAAGACGTCTGATTTCAGCCGGAGAATATGAACGTTTAACTGCACTGCTCTTGTTCTCCGCAGGTTCCTTTGATACGGCTATCTCCTCCACCGGGGCAAGGACCGGCTGATTAAGGTCACAAAGACAAATAGAAACAGGTGTGCTGCCGTCATATTCAACCTTAAGCACTTTAAGGTTGTTCCAATACTTTAATGCCCGCAGAATATCATTCTCAGTCATGTTAAGCTTGTCTGCTATATCACTTACGGTAACAGGCATATTACCGTCCTCACATCTTAAAAGATATAAATATACTTTAATAAACTCACCGTTGGCATCACGCATAAACGTATCTATAAATACGTTGGAAACCATTGAATATTGATTTTTTACGGATGAGGTTAATGCTATATACTTCATAAATCCGACACTCCTGTTTTTAATGCGAATGCTGTCATTATAGCACAGTAATTATTAAAAAAAAATAACAAACTTCCTTTTTTACAAAAGTTGTGGATAGTGTGGATAATGTGGATAATTATCTGGTAAGACGGTCGGCAATATCCACCACATTTCCTGCACCCATGGTTATTACAAGATCGCCTTTCCGGCAGCGGTCAAGTATTATTTGGCATATTTTATCAAAGTCCGGTTCGTAAATACATTCCGTTCCTGCAGCGTTTATAAGGTCGGCAATATCTTTTGACGAAATTCCGAGGGTATCAGTCTCCCTTGCTGCATAAATATCAGGAAGTATTACAAGGTCGGCCCTCTTTAATACATCTGCAAAGTCCTTAAGAAAAGCTTTGGTTCTCGTATATGTGTGAGGCTGGAATATGATGACAAGCTTTTTATGAGGGTAATTCATTGCTGAATTAATAGTTGCATTAATCTCTGCAGGGTGGTGCGCATAGTCATCAATTATTGTAAAACCATTTACGGTTCCTTTTTTCTGGAAACGTCTGTCAGTACCGTGAAAACCTTTAAGTGAGGCAATAATTGTACTGATGTCTATTCCTAAGTGGATTGCAACTGCAATGGCAGCAAGACTGTTATATACATTGTGAATCCCCGGAACACTGAGGGCTATTCTGCCGATGGTGTTTCCCCGACGGATAAGGTCATAAGAAGGACAGCCGAATTCATCAAAGGAGATATTATCTGCTGTATAATCAGCATCAGGTGTTTTTCCAACTGTTATAACGGGACAAGCGGCATTTTTATAAATTTCTTCAACATTATCAATGTCATTATTAATTACCAGAAGACCGTTCCCAGGGAGAAGTCTGACATAACGTCCAAAGGAATTACGGATATCGTTAATGTCTTTAAAAAAGTCAAGATGATCTTCTTCTATATTAAGTATAATCTCAATAGTCGGAAAGAATGATAAAAAGCTGTTGGTATATTCACAGGCTTCGGTCACAAAATTATCAGAATGGCCTATTCTTAAGTTACCGTGTATGGATGGAAGAATTCCGCCTACGGATACGGTAGGGTCAAGGCTGCCATTCACAAGAATTTCGGTAAGCATGGAAGTGGTTGTTGTCTTACCGTGGGTACCGGACACACCGACTGCTGTTTTGTAGTTGGTCATAATCTCTCCAAGCAGCTCGGCTCTCGTTATTACGGGAATATTTTTTGCCCTGGCAGCAGCAAGCTCTTCATTGTCATTGTGAATCGCTGCGGTATATACTACGAGGTCAATATCGTCAGTTATGTTGTCTGCCTTCTGGCCGATGAAAACCTTAATGCCTTGTGATATAAGGTTCCTGGTCAGTTCTGATTCTTTAGAGTCTGAGCCTGAAATTGTAAAACCTTTTGAAAAAAGAATATCTGCAAGTCCGCTCATGCTTATTCCACCGATGCCGATGAAGTGAACATGGATAGGACTGTTATAATTAATATGTGACATAATAATCTGTCTCCTTGAATATAGATTAATTTATTATATTTTATACCAGTAAGGTATTAAAAGTAAATAAAAATAAAGAGGTTCTTTTTATCGTGGAAATGAATATATATTAAAAAACGGGAGACAAGTACTATGTTAGTAGAAATTACTAAAAATAAAAAATAAAAATGTCAAAATTTATGAATATTATGAAATACTCTTTAAAATATATAAGGTTTGTGTTACAATATGTTTACAATTTGACTAGAAAATATAAGACTTGAGGTGATTAATATGGTGAAAAAAGAAATGATTGCCATGTTGTTAGCAGGCGGACAAGGCAGCAGACTCGGAGTTCTTACGTCCAAGGTTGCCAAGCCGGCAGTAGCATTTGGCGGTAAGTACAGAATTATTGATTTTCCACTCAGCAACTGTATTAATTCTGGGATTGATACGGTAGGCGTTCTTACACAGTATCAGCCGTTACGACTTAATACACATATCGGGATAGGTATTCCTTGGGATTTGGATAGAAATGTCGGCGGCGTTACGGTTCTTCCTCCATACGAGAGAAGTACAAGCAGCGAATGGTATACAGGTACAGCTAATGCCATATATCAGAATCTTGATTATATGGAAATGTATAATCCGGACTATGTTCTTATTTTATCGGGTGACCATATTTACAAGATGGATTATGAGATAATGCTTGATTATCATAAGGCATGCAATGCGGACGTTACTATTGCGGCAATGCCTGTTCCTTTAGAGGAAGCAAGCAGATTCGGTATACTTATTACAGATGAGAACAACAGAATAACAGAATTTGAGGAGAAACCGGCTAATCCTAGAAGCAACCTTGCATCAATGGGTATATATATATTCAGCTGGAAAGTCCTTAAAGAAGCTCTCATTAAGATGAGAGACCAGAAGGGTTGCGATTTCGGTAAGCATATTATTCCTTATTGCTTTGAAAACGGCAACAGGCTTTTTGCGTATGAGTATAACGGATATTGGAAAGATGTAGGAACGTTGAACTCATATTGGGAAGCTAATATGGAGCTTATTGATATAGTTCCTGAATTTAATCTCTATGAGGAATTATGGAAAGTATACACAAGAGCGGATGCAATTCCTCCACAGTACATATCAGGCAGTGCCAAGGTTGAGAGAAGCATAATCGGTGAAGCAAGTGAGATTTATGGTACTGTCCGCAATTCAGTAATCGGAAGTGGTGTCACAATAGAAGAAGGTGCGGAAGTTACAGATTCCATAATTATGCAGAATACGACTGTCGGAAACGGAACTGTTATAAATAAAGCAATAGTTGCAGAGAATGTGACAATCGGAAATAACTGCCATGTGGGATTTGGTGATATGGCTGAAAGTAAGCTGGACACTAAGATTTATAATTCTGATTTAGCAACAATCGGTGAAAATACAGTTATTCCGGATAATATTACAATTGGCAGAAATACTGCTGTCTCAGGAGTGACAACTCTTGAAGATTATAAAGATGGAATCCTTGAAAGCGGTGGATACATCATTAAGGCAGGTGAAGAAAGATGAGAGCAATAGGTATTATTTTAGCCGGCGGTAATAACAAGATGATGCGTGAATTATCCAATAAGAGAGCCATTGCTGCAATGCCGGTTGCAGGAAGTTACAGGACAATTGATTTTGCACTCAGTAATATGAGTAATTCACATATTGGTAAAGTTGCAGTAATAACCCAGTACAATGCGAGATCACTTAATGAACACCTGAGTTCTTCAAAGTGGTGGGATTTTGGCAGAAAACAGGGCGGACTCTTTGTTTTTAATCCGACCATAACTAATGAAAACAGTGTATGGTACAGAGGAACAGCAGATGCATTATATCAGAATCTTACTTTCTTAAGAAACAGCCATGAACCTTATGTTGTTATTGCATCGGGTGATGGCGTATACAAGCTGGATTACAATAAGGTTATTGAGTATCATATTGAGAAGAAAGCTGATATTACGGTTGTAATCAAAGACCTTGATGATTCAGAAGATGCTCGCAGATTCGGTGTCGTTAAGTGCGATGAAGACGGAAGAATTGTGGAATTTGAAGAGAAACCGATAGCGACATCGGGCAAGACGGTTTCCACAGGAATATATGTAATCAGAAGAAGACTTCTTATTGAACTTATCCAGAAGGCTTACGATGAGGACAGATATGATTTTGTTAAAGATATTGTAATAAGATATATGAATGTAAAGAAAATATACGGTTACAGGCTTGATTCATATTGGAGCAATATATCAACGGTAGAGTCATATTTCAAGACCAATATGGATTTTCTTAACAGAGATATAAGAAAGCATTTCTTTAAGGATTCAACAGATATATATTCAAAGATCTTGCACCGGCAAAATATAATCCGGGTTCGGAGGTTAAGAACTGCATAGTTGCCAGCGGATGTATTTTTAACGGCAAAGTGGAAGATTCCGTTATATTTAAGAAGGTATACATTGGAAGTAACACTTATATTAAGAATTGTATAATTCTTAATGATGTTCATATTGGTGATAATTGTCATTTGGAAAATTGCATTGTTGAGAGCAGAGATACCATAAGACCTAATACAGAATATATCGGTCAGAATGGAGAAATCAAAATTGCAATAGAGAAAAATGAGCGGTTCCCAATGTAGTTCATTAGGAAGGAAGGGTTACGAATATGAAAATTACGGATATCAGAGTAAGAAAAATTGCAAAAGAAGGTAAATTAAAAGCAGTTGTGTCAATTACAATAGATGACGAGTTTGTAATACATGATATTAAAGTAATTGATGGAGATAAGGGATTGTTTATAGCAATGCCTAGCAAAAAAACGGGTGATGGAGACTACAGGGATATAGCACATCCGATTAATTCAGACACAAGAGGAATGCTGCAGAGAAAGATCCTTGAAGCCTATAACAATGCTTCTGACGAAGAAGTATAGGGAATATAATAGCATACTATATATAAGATGAGGATGTCACTTTAACGATTAAAAATCGTTGAGGCGGCATCCTCTTTTTGTTTATTTACTGTATTCCCTGATAATTGCCCGTACAGTTCTTGAAAGGTACGGTTTAATTCTTCCGATATTCGCCGGTTCATTGTATAGAATAGAACTGTAACAGGTTGAACCCACAAGTTCCACTACAAGGAAAAGAAGAATTTCAGGTTCTTCTATTGAAAGACCGCTTGTGGAAAGCATTTCGTAGTAAATGTCTTTAAAATTAATATCATTGGAAGCTACGTTTGTGGTAAGGGCTTCCTTAAACACACCCCAACTTAAATTTTTGGATATAAAAGTAAGGAGGGAGTGGTTGCCATCAAGGGCATCTACAATGTAATTGATAATAAAAATCATTTTTTCCTCAAAAGCAGGTTCCTCACTGACAGTTGATGATTTTTTTTCAAGAGCCGCTACGGCATCTTTAAAAAGTTTGCTGGATTCATGTGATATGAGCCGGTTCCTGATTTCGTATTTGTCTTTAAAATACAGATAAAAAGTTCCTTTGGCAACGTCGGCAGCCTTGGAAATTTCAGCTATTGTCGTCTTTTCCACGCTTTGCGTAGTGAATAAATCATAGGCAGCATTTAAAAGAGCATTAAGTTTCTGCTGCTTATTATCGTCTACCTTTCCCATTATAAAAATCCTCCGTGTAAAATATTAAAAATTTATAAAAAACTGACTTTTGGACATTTTCTATATTGACTATACAATTTTTAGTGCTATAATGTCAACAGAAATAAAAAATGACCAATGGACATATTTTTGATTAAGGAGGATTTATATGAAAAAGTTTGGAAAACTTATCGTAAAGCTAAGAATACCGATT
>ERZ779999.150-NODE-150-length-13094-cov-6.16346_pt1 | contig 13094 bp, 10 predicted proteins | sample MGYA00511932_ERZ779999 | MGnify/ENA primary metagenome ERZ779999 (study PRJEB29588, sample SAMEA2145251) | human gut metagenome | biome: human gut; feature: human-associated habitat; material: faeces | place: Denmark | collected 2008/2010 ...
CACCAGTTCGGCCTTGTTGCCGATGATGCGGATTACGCCATAGCCCATCACGTTGGTTCCGGGGTCAATGCCGAGAATGATCTTCTCTGTATTCGATTTCTTGATCATCGCTGATAAATCTCCTGACTTTTTAAAAATGCTGTTTTAACGGTCCATATATGGATTGTGAGCGAGCTCTTCGCCTATGCTGGTGTATTCGCCATGACCCGGGAGAACCTGGGTTTCGTCAGGCAACTGACCGAGATGGCGCAGACTGTTGATGATGCGGAACATGCTGCCTCCAGGGAAATCGGTTCTGCCGATAGAGCTGTGGAAGAGGGTGTCGCCGGTGAAGGCTACGTGCTCTGCCTCGCAATAGAAGGTGACGGAACCGCTGCTGTGGCCAGGAGTGGCGATGACCTGGAACTCGTGGTTGCCGAACTTGATGACCTCTTCATCTTCGAAGAATCTGCCAATAGGCGGAAACTGGTAATCGAGTTGCATCTGATAGAAGGTTTCTGCCTGCTTGGCGAGTCCCTTCATCAGGTTTTCATCTGCTGCCGATACTTCCGGTTTCAGTCCGAACTCCTGGTAGATGGTGTTGTTGCCGAAGTTATGGTCAAGATGGCCATGGGTTACGAGCAGGTGAACGGGCTTGAGCTGGTTCTCCTTAATATATTGTGTAATAGCCGTCCGCTCTTCCGGATAGAAGGCGCCGCAATCGATGATGACGCATTCCTTGGTCTCATCGCTCACCACGTAGCAGTTTTCCTGCAACATGTTTACTTGAAATCTTTCTATATGTAACATTTCTTACTTTGAACTTTATGATTACTTTTCACTCTTCTAAGCCGGAACGTAAACCAGTTGCTTGTCCTGGCTGAACCATTCTTCATCGAAGAAAGTGCTGAGCGGAGTGATTTCTGAAATCTTGAAGTATTGCTTCAGTTCTTCTTTCAGATTGCCGCCTTTCAGACACAGAAGTCCGTTAGGCAGAGCGTTTTGCCCCTTCTGCTTAAAGTTTTTCTTGATAATCTTCATCAGGTCAGGAAGCTGCATTACCGCACGGCTTACCACGAAATCGTACTTGCCTTTTTCGTCCTCTCCGCGCAGGTGCTCTGCCTTGAGATTCTGCAGATTGATGGCCGTAGCCACCTCGTTGCAGACTCTTATTTTCTTGCCCGTTCCATCTATCAGCTTGAACTTGCATTCAGGGAAGAGGATAGCGAGCGGAATGCCCGGGAAACCTCCGCCGCAGCCGAAATCGAGAATCTCCGTGCCCGGACGGAAATGGATGGCTTTGGCTATTGCCAGAGAATGGAGCACGTGGTGCTCGTACAGATTATCGATGTCCTTGCGGCTGATGACATTGATTTTGCTGTTCCAGTCGCGGTATAATGCATCGAGTGCCTCGAACTGCTTTTTCTGCTCTTCCGTGAGGTTCGGGAAGTATTTCTCTATTATTTCTATCATATAATTATATGTATTCTTCTTTATTTCTACTGATTTTTCTGCAAAGGTAGTGTAAAAAATCGGAAAACACGTAATAAAAACATCAAAATCTGTCAGATTATGCTCGTATATTAAGTTTTTTGCGTAACTTTGCACCCGTTTTCAATATAATTTAAGCAAAAATAGATAAAAACAGACAAGGAAATATGATAAAAGCAGCACTCTTCGATCTGGATGGCGTGGTTTTCGACACAGAATCACAGTACTCCATCTTCTGGGGAATGATAGGCAGGGAGTATCATCCGGAAATGCCCGATTTCGAATATCGCATCAAGGGACAGACTCTGGTTCAGATTTACGACAAGTATTTCACCGATGAAGCCGTCTTCGCCCACATCGAAGGTTTTACAGGCGCAAAGGAGGAACAGGCTAAGATTACAGCCCGACTGGATGAGTTTGAAAAGAACATGCAGTATGAATATATTGCAGGGTTCGAAGATTTCATCAGCGACTTGAAGCAGCATGGCGTAAAATGCGCTGTGGTAACGAGCAGCAACATTCAGAAGATGCTGAATGTTTATGAACGTCACCCGGAATTCAAGGCTTATTTCGACCGCGTGCTGACCAGCGAGGATTTCGCCGAAAGCAAGCCTCATCCAGACTGCTATCTGAAAGGTGCAGCCTATTTCGGTGTGGAACCGGAAGACTGTGTAGGACTGGAAGACAGCTTCAACGGACTGAAGGCGGTGAGAGCCTCAGGAGCCTTTACCTTAGGTCTTGCCACAACGAACAGCAGAGAAGCCATCCAGCCGCTATCCGACTATGTGATAGATGATTACAGAGGTTTCAGTTTTGCTGACTTGCAGCGCATCGTGGAGAATGCGAAATAGATTCAACGCAGAACAATAAATAAATCAAAATAAAAAATGGGATATTTATCTACTGACAAGAAGAAAATTACCACCAAGACCTTCGCAGAAATGAAGAAGGCTGGCGAGAAAGTAACCATGCTGACAGCATACGACTTTACAACAGCCGGAATTATAGATGCTGCAGGAATTGACTCTATATTAATAGGTGATTCGGCCAGCAATGTGATGGCAGGAAATGCAGACACATTGCCGATTACCGTAGACCAGATGATTTATCACGCCCGCAGCGTGGCACGTGCCTGCCAGCATGCTTTCGTGGTTTGCGACATGCCTTTCGGCAGCTATCAGATCAGCAAGGAAGAGGCGCTGCGCAATGCTTGCCGCATGATGAAGGAGACGGGTGTAGACGCACTGAAACTGGAAGGTGGCGTAGAAATCTGCGAAACCGTTAAGGCGCTGGTTAATGCAGGTATTCCTGTTCATGGTCATCTCGGACTTACCCCGCAGAGCGTGAACAAGTTTGGCGGTTATGGCATTCGTGCCAAGGAAGAGGCTGAGGCACAGAAACTTATCAGCGATGCCCTTGCACTGGACGAAGCAGGCTGCTTTGCCATCGTGCTGGAGAAGGTTCCTGCTAAGCTTGCTGCTGAAGTAAGCAAGAAGGTGAAGGCTGTAACGATTGGAATAGGTGCTGGTAACGGCTGCGACGGACAGGTTCTGGTTTATGCTGATGCACTCGGAATGACACAGGGTTTCAAGCCTAAGTTCCTGCGCCACTTTGCTCAGGTAGGCGAGGAAATGACCAAGGGTGTGAAGGCTTATATTGATGCGGTGAAGACCGTAGATTATCCTAGCGCTGAAGAGAGTTACTAACATTAACTCTCTTTTTAGTGAAGTGTAAGAGAGTATAAATACGATAGATTCATAAAAGAGTTTAGAATAATGGATACACAAAACACACCAGTACATATCAAGCTGTGGCACAAGGACTTCTGGCGATTATGCTTTGCCAATCTCTTGCTGATGTCGAGTGTGTACATGCTCATTTTTGCCATTCCTTATATCCTGCTTCAGGAGAAGTATCAGATGTGGCAGATAGGGTGTGTGCTTCTTGCATACGGCTTTGGACTTTTCCTGTTTGGCGGCTTCTGCTCTTATCTGGTGCAGCGCTACCGCAGGAATATGGTCTGCCAACTTTCCATTTTGGGTGTAGTTGTTTGCCTTTCGGTTCTTTACTATCTGGATACGTTCTGGAACATCAGGTTTTCTTTTGAGATTCTCCTGGCGGTCCGTTTCCTGTTAGGAGCATTTCTGGGGCTGGCTCAGATGTCGCTTGCCAGTACGCTGGTTATTGATTCCTGCGAGTCGTTCCAGCGCACCGAGGCTAATTATATTACCTCCTGGTTTGCCCGCTTTTCAATAGCCGTAGGACCCTTGGTGGCATGTTTTGTTTACAACTATTTCGGCATGGGCTATGTTTTCCCTACGGCTTCGTTGCTGGCTTTGGGAGCCTTCGTGCTGGTTTCTCGTGCCAAGTTTCCTTTTAAGGCACCTGCCGAAGGAATTAAGACTTTCAGCCTCGACCGCTTCTATCTGCCACAGGGAACTCCGCTTTTTGTCAATATCATCCTGATTACTTTTTCTGCGGGATTATACTTTTCTTTGCCTCATTCCTCTGGCATTTTTCTGATGATTTTCGGAGGAATGGTCTTGGCGTTCCTGGCAGAAAAGTTTGTCTTTGCTGATGCAGATCTGAAAAGCCAGATAATAGTAGGTCTGGTACTACTGGGAGCAGCTCAGCTGATTTCGTTCGCAAGTCAGGAGTTTGCCGTAGAAATCTTGGTTCCAGCCTTGTTGGGTTTCAGCTTGGGAATTATCGGAAGCCGTTTTCTGCTCTTCTATATCAAGCTTGCCAAACATTGCCAGCGCGGCACGAGCGTGAATTCGTTCTTCCTGGCTTGGGAATTGGGGTTGAGCTTGGGACTCGGTCTCGGATTCCTGTTCCATAATATTCCGGCGAGAGCGCATTTTGACGTAGATCATCCTGTATATAATATGGTTGAATCAGGGATGTTGCACTATGCACTTCTTGCAACAATCGTATCGTTACTGGTGTACAATTTCTTGGTTCATCCATGGTACATGAAGCATAAAAACAGATAAAATATTTGAAATCTCGTTTGTTTCATAAAAGCTATTCTTTAAAAGAACCTAAAAATAGCTTTTATGAAACATTTTTAATATTATTTAGATAGCTTTTTTCGCTTTTGTGGCTTAATTTGAGTACTTTTGCGTTCAGTTTTGGAAATATATTGTTTGAATTAAGAAATTAAACGTAAAAATATAGAATTATGGCAGAAGCTATTGATATCCGCGAATTGAATATCCGGATAGAACAACAAAGTCAGTTTGTTACCAATCTGGTAATGGGCATGAATAAGGTTATCGTAGGTCAGAAACACCTCGTAGATTGCCTTCTTATCGGTCTTCTCTCTGATGGTCATATCCTGCTTGAGGGTGTACCTGGACTGGCGAAGACACTTGCAATCAAGACATTGTCACAGCTTATCAGCTCCGACTATAGCCGCATTCAGTTTACTCCTGATCTGTTGCCTGCCGATGTGGTGGGAACTCAGATTTATTCACAGAAAGATGAGGCTTTCCATGTAAAGCGCGGTCCTGTCTTCGCCAATTTCGTTTTGGCAGATGAGATTAACCGTGCCCCAGCCAAGGTGCAGAGTGCGCTGCTCGAGGCAATGCAGGAACACCAGGTTACCATTGGTGATGAAACCTTCAAACTGCCTAGTCCGTTCCTGGTAATGGCTACACAGAACCCTATCGAGCAGGAAGGAACCTATCAGTTGCCTGAAGCACAGGTAGACCGTTTCCTGCTGAAGGTAATCATCGATTATCCTACACTGGAAGAGGAGAAGCTCATCATCCGCGAGAATATCCAGGGCGGACTTCCTGAGGTTACTCCTGTAACATCAGCTGAGGAGATTCTGAAGGCTCGCAAGATTGTAAACGAGGTTTATCTCGATGAGAAGATTGAGCAGTATATTGCCGATATCGTCTTTGCTTCACGTTATCCTGAGCGCTACGGACTGGGCGAACTGAAAGATATGATTACCTTCGGCGGCAGTCCTCGTGCCAGTATCTCTCTTGCCAAGGCAGCCAGAGCCTATGCGTTTATCAAGCATCGCGGCTATGTGATTCCTGAAGATGTAAGAGCTGTGGCTCATGACGTAATGCGCCATCGTATCGGCCTTTCTTACGAGGCTGAGGCAAGCAATGTGACAAGTGAGGAAATCGTAAGCCGCATCATTAATAAGGTGGAAGTGCCTTGATCGTTAACAGTTTATAGTTAACAGTTTATAGTTAACAGTTAATAGTTTATAGTTAATAGTTTAGGATTTTGGATACACAAGATATCTTAAAAAAGGTTCGGAAGATAGAAATCAAGACTCGCGGACTGAGTCAGAGCATCTTCGCTGGTCAGTATCATTCTGCCTTCAAGGGTAGGGGAATGGCCTTTGCCGAGGTGCGCGAATATCAGTATGGCGATGATGTGAGAGACATCGACTGGAACGTGACCGCCCGCTTTCATAAGCCTTACGTCAAGGTGTTTGAAGAGGAAAGGGAACTTACCGTGATGCTGCTCGTAGATGTCAGCGGGTCGCTCGATTTCGGTACGATGAAGCAGATGAAGCGCGATCTGGCTACTGAGATTGCTGCCACACTCGCCTTCAGTGCCATTCAGAACAATGACAAGATAGGTGTCATCTTCTTCTCTGACCGTATCGAGAAGTACATTCCGCCTAAGAAAGGAAGAAAGCATATTCTCTATATCATCAGGGAAATGCTCAACTTCCAGCCGCAAAGCCAGCGTACCGACATCGGCTGCGCCCTGGAATATTTCACCCGCGTGATGAAACGCCACTGCACAGCTTTCGTAATCAGCGACTTCTACGATCATAAGGATTTCCAGCATCAGCTGCAGATTGCCAACCAGAAACATGATGTAGTAGCCATCCAGGTTTACGACCCACGTGCCAAGGTGCTGCCTGATGTAGGACTGCTCAAGGTGATGGATGCAGAAACCGGACACGAAATGTATATTGATACAAGTTCGAAGAAACTGCGAATGGCTCATACCCAGCAATGGCTGATGCAGCAGGAGAATCTGAAAACCGACTTTGCCAAAAGCAAGGTCGACTGGACTTCGATTGCCACTAACGAGGACTTCTCGAAGGCGCTCCTGATGCTTTTCAAGCAGAGGGGCTGATAAACCGAAAGCTCAAAGTAAAGAAACTATGTTTAAAGTAAAGAATATCATATTGTCGCTCGCTCTCCTGGGATGCTCAGGCTTAGCTCAAGCCCAGCAGGTAGAGCAACGCATCGACTCGCTCCAGATACTGATAGGACAGCAGACCGTGCTGCATCTGAAGGCTTCGGTAAAGCAGGGCGATAAGGTGCAACTGCCATCTTTCAAGCCGCAGCAGCAAATTACGCCGGGAGTGGAAGTGGTAGAGCAGAGTAAGGGCGACACTTCGCACATAGGCGACGACCGAATGGTGGTGAGTCGCGACTATACGCTGACTTCATTTGATGAAAAGGTGTACGTGATTCCTGCGCTCAATGTGAAGGTAAACGGCAAGAATTGTCATGGCAACCAGCTTGCGCTGAAGGTGCTCACCGTGCCTGTAGATACGGTTCATCCCAACCAGTTCTATCCGCTCAAGGATGTTCAGGATAATCCTTTCTCCTGGAGCGAATGGAGCGCGCTGTTCTGGTTGAGCCTATTGCTGTTAATCCTCTGTGGCTCATGGCTTTATCTGCGCAACAGACTGAAGAACAATAAGCCAATCATCACCCATATCCGCATCGTAAAACGTGTTCCGGCTCATGAAAAGGCGCTGAATCAAATCAACGTCATCAAGCAGCAGCACGTTGAGAATCAGGAAACACAGAAGGCTTACTACACCCAGCTTACCAATACGCTGAGAGAATATATCGTGAGCCGTTTCGGATTCAATGCCATGGAGATGACCAGTGCCGAAATCATCGAACGTTTGCGCGAAGCAGGCGACCAGAAGATGATAGATGAACTGAAGGAACTCTTCCAGACTGCCGATCTCGTGAAGTTTGCCAAATATGAAACTCTGGTGAATGAGAACGACGCAAACCTGGTGAATGCCATCAACTTCATCGACCAGACCAAGACAGATGAGAAACCTACAGAAGAAAAGGTGGTTCCGCAGCTGACCAACGAAGAGCAGAAGACGCAATCTCAGCGCCGCCTCATCAAGTCGCTCCTCTGGATAGGAGCCATCGTAGGTCTGGCTCTGTTGGGTTACATCATTTATCAGTCAGCCATGCTGCTGATGTAAAGCAGGGTGTTCTTATGAAACGTTTCGCCGGGCAAAGCGGTTTATTCCGAAACTCTTTGCCTGGCTATAAATAGAAAAATAAAGAAATGGAATTTGCAAGTAAAGGCTATTTTCTGTTGCTCCTGTTGCTGATACCTTATATATTATGGTATTTCCTCTACAGGAAGAAGAATGCGCCAACCATGCGCATGAGCGACACGAAAAAGTATCAATATGCTCCGAAGAGCCTGCGTGTGCGTCTCATCCATCTGCCAATGGTGCTGAGATGCATCTGCTTCGTGCTCATCGTCTGTGCGATGGCTCGTCCGCAGACGCATACGGCTTGGGACAACAAGACGGTAGAAGGCATTGACATTATGTTGGCGATGGACGTTTCCACCTCTATGCTTGCCGAAGATTTGAGACCAAACCGTATGGAAGCGGCTAAGGATGTGGCTACAGAATTCATCTCAGGAAGACCGAACGACAACATCGGTCTGACTATCTTTGCCGGTGAAGCTTTCACCCAGTGCCCGATGACAACCGATCATGCCAGTCTGTTGCGCCTCTTGCAGGCAACCCGTACGGATATTGCCGCCCGGGGACTGATTGACGATGGTACTGCAGTGGGAATGGGATTGGCCAATGCCGTGAGCCGCCTGAAGGATTCTAAGTCAAAATCGAAGGTTGTGATTCTTCTTACCGACGGCAGTAACAACATGGGTGAAATCTCGCCAATGACCGCAGCAGAGATTGCCAAAAGCTACGGAATACGTGTTTACACCATCGGTGTAGGAACCAACAAGGTGGCTCCTTATCCAATGCCTGTGGCAGGAGGAGTACAGTACGTCAATATTCCGGTAGAGATAGATACGAAGACGCTGAGCGACATTGCGCAGACAACCGATGGTAATTTCTATCGCGCTACGAACAATAACGAGCTGAAGAAGATTTACAAGGACATTGATAAACTGGAGAAAACCAAGTTTAATGTCAAGCATTTCGCTAAGCGCTATGAAGCTTATCAGCCATTCGCCTTGGCAGCTCTCCTGGTATTGCTGGTAGAAATCCTGCTCCGCATCACCTGGTTCAGAAGAATTCCGTAATCCGGAAACTGAAATATTTTGCTGATTATCGGAGATATTCCGCTATCTTTCGGAGATATTTTACCAGTTATCGGAGATATTTTACTGATTATCGGATAATCGAATAGAAGATATAATTAGAATAGAAAATGTTAAGATTTGAAGATCCTATATTTCTCTGGCTGTTGTGGATTATACCAGTACTGATTCTGATCAGGCTGATAGGATGGAGAAGAAGAAAGGCTAAACTGAAGAAACTCGGCGATCCGGAGCTTCTGAAACAGCTCATGCCCAACATCTCTAAATATCGCCCTACAGTTAAGTTTGTGCTGATGCTTGCAGCCTTGGCGCTTCTTATCGTGATGGTAGCTCGCCCGCAGATGGGCAGCAAGATTTCTCACGATAAGCGACATGGTATTGAAACCATCATCTGCCTCGATATTTCAAATTCCATGCTCTGTCAAGACGTAGTTCCATCCCGTTTGGACAAGAGTAAGATGCTTATCGAAAATCTGGTCGACAACTTTAACAACGACAAGATTGGACTCATCGTCTTTGCAGGCGATGCGTTCGTGCAGTTGCCAATCACCACCGATTATGTTTCGGCAAAGATGTTTCTCCAGAACATAACCCCTGGTCTTATCCAGACACAGGGAACCAATATCGGAGCTGCCATCGATTTGGCTTCCAAGAGTTTCACCCAGCAGGAGAATGTGGGCAGAGCCATCATCGTTATTACCGATGGCGAAAACCATGAGCCTGGCGCACAGGAGGCAGCGGCTGCTGCCAACAAGAAAGGAATCAATGTCTTTATCCTGGGCATAGGAAACACCAAGGGAGCGCCAATCCCTATGGGCGACGGCTCTTATCTGAAGGACAATGCGGGCAACACCGTAATGACCGCTCTGAATGAGCAGATGTGCAAGGAACTTGCCCAGGCAGGCAAGGGTCAGTACATTCATGTAGATAATACCAGCGATGCGGAAAGAGCATTGAATGATGATATTGCCAAATTGCAGAAAGGCGATGTGACGAGTGTGGTTTACAGCGCCTATGATGAACAGTTCCAGGCTGTAGGTATTCTTGTCATCCTGTTGCTTATCATCGAAATCTGTCTGCTTGAGGTAAAGAATCCTCTGCTCCGAAACATCAAGTTTTTTAAGAAAGACATCAAGAAGCCTTTCTGATAAACGTTTATACATTATTATATAATAAGAATGAGATATTTAAGATATATATTGGTTTTTGCCCTGATGGTGCTGGGCTTGGCAAAGGTGGGAGCACAGAACGACCGCAACTTCATCCGCCAGGGAAACCGCGCCTATCATAAACAGAAGTGGGCTGCAGCCGAAACGCAATATCGCAAGGCTATCTCCAAGAACCAGAAGAATGCGCAGGCTGTCTATAATCTGGGTTGCGCCCTGATGATGCAGCAGAAGGATTCGATGGCAATGATACAGTTTGAGAATGCTTCGAAACTGGAAACGAACAAGATGCGACGCGCCAGAAGTTACCACAATATGGGTGTGGTCATGCAGCAGCATCAGCAATATGCGCAGGCCATAGGATGTTATGAGAACGCCCTGCGCTGCAATCCGCAGGACAATGCACCCCGATATAATCTTGCCCTCTGCAAGAAACTGCTCAAAAACCAGAAGCAGAACAAGCAAAACGATAAGAATAAGAACAAAAAGGATAAAAACAAGGACAAGAACAAAGACAATCAGAACAAAGATCAGAATAAAGGCAAGAACAAGAACGACAAAAACAAGAACAACCAGAATAAGAACAATCAGCAGAATCAGAACAATCAGGACAAGATGAGCAAAGATAATGCTGAACAACTCTTGAACGCTGCCATCCAGCAGGAGAAGGATACGAAGCGCAAGATGCAGAAAGCGATGAGTCAGCCTCGCAGAAAGCAATATGAGAAAAACTGGTAAAAAGTAAAATAATACAACGAGCATAATAAATTTGAACATGAAACATATAGGTTGGTTTATTATTATATGGGCAATGCTTCTGGGCTTCAGTTTGCAGCTGAAAGCCCAGCGTATCAGTGTGTCGGCACCAACACACGTGGCGGCGGGCGAAAACTTCCGTGTGGCCTATACCATCAATACACGTGATGTAGAGGAATTCCGTCTGGGCGGAGTAGGAGAAGGACTTGAGGTAATCGCAGGTCCTTACACCTCATCGCAGTCCAGTTATCAGATGATCAATGGCCATACTTCCTCTTCATCGTCGGTAACCATTACCTATACGCTCTACGCAGCTAAGAACGGAACCTTTGGCATTGGTGCCTCTCATGCCATCGTAAATGGTAAAAAACTCTCTTCCCATCCGGTTAAGATTACGGTTTCTGGCCATGCTGCACGCAACAACGGTGCACCTTCCATGCACGGACAGAATGATTATAATGAACCGCGTATGCGAACTGCCGGATCAAGAATATCAGGCCGCGACCTCTTCATCAAGGTTACAGCCAACAAGCGACGTGTTCACGAACAGGAACCGGTGCTCCTTACTTATAAGGTTTACACGCAGGTAGACCTTACCCAGTTGGAAGGCAAGATGCCTGACCTGAAGGGATTCCACAACCAGGAAGTTCCGCTGCCTCAGCAGAAGACTTTCCATACTGAGACCGTAAACGGCCGACCTTACCGATGCGTTACATGGAGCCAGTATGTTATGTATCCGCAGATGACGGGAAACCTCACTATTCCAGCCATTACCTTCAAGGGAATCGTAGTTCAGCAGAACAGAAACGTTGACCCGATGGAAGCTTTCTTCAATGGCGGCTCCGGCTATGTTGAAGTAAAGAAAGATATTATAGCTCCTAGTGTGAAAATTCAGGTTGATCCGTTGCCTCAGCGCCCTGCCAACTTCTCGGGCGGTGTAGGTAAATTTAATATTACTGCTTCCATCGACAAGAAGGAAGTAAAGGCTGGAGAACCTATCACCATCCGTGTAGTGGTAGGAGGAATCGGAAACCTGAAGCTGCTCAAGCAGCCTGTCATTACCTTCCCTAAGGATTTTGACAAGTACGATGCGAAGGTGACAGACAAGACCCGCCTTACAGCCAATGGCGTAGAAGGCAATATGATTTATGACTTCCTGGCTGTACCTCGTAATCAGGGAAATTATACCATTCCTGCGGTAGAATTCACCTATTATGATACTTCGGCTAACAAGTACAAGACAATCAAGACCCAGCCGTTTACGCTGAACGTAGAGAAGGGCGATGGAACTTCAGACAATGAAACATCAGATTTCAGCAACAAGGATAAGGACATTCACGCGCTGAAACTGGGCAAGTCTAAGCTCCATGATATTGACGATATGTTCTACGGAAGCTTCGGCTACTGGACCAGTCTGCTGGTTCCATTGGCAGCCTTCTTTGCCCTGCTCATAGTCTTCCGCCGCCGTGCTCTCGAGAATGCCGACCTTGTAAAGGTCCGTTCCAACAAGGCAAACAAGATAGCAACCAAGCGCCTGAAGAAGGCTCATCTGCTGATGCTCGGTGGCAAGCAGGAAGAATTCTACGATGAAGTGCTCCGTGCTTTGTGGGGCTATGTAAGCTACAAGCTCAACATGCCTGCCGAAAAGCTCTCACGTGAAAACATCCAGGCTATGCTCGAAAAACATTGCGTTGAGGAGAGAACTATCGAGAAGTTTACAACTGCGCTCGATGAATGTGAGTTTGAACGCTATGCGCCGGGCGACCCTGCCGGCAATATGAACCGTACATTCGAATCAGCAATGACTGCTATTATGGATATAGAAAATGCTATCAATGCAACGCGTAAGCAGCGCAAGAAGAGTGCAACCGGATATTCGTTCGTCATAATGATCATGGTGATGTTGGGCTGCTCTGTTTCTGCGGGCGCTGTAACCAAGAACAATGCTGATACGGAATATCAGAAAGGTAACTATCAGCAGGCCATACGCGACTATGAGGAAATATTGAACAATTATGGTGTTTCTGCCGAAGTTTACTATAACTTGGGCAATGCTTATTACCGTACAGACAATATTACCAAGGCTGTGCTCAATTATGAGCGTGCCCATCTGCTCTCGCCAGGCGATGAAGACATCAGCTTCAACCTTCAGTTTGCACGTAGCAAAACCATCGATAAGATTACTCCGGAAAGCGAGATGTTCTTCGTAACCTGGTGGAAGGCGCTGGTTAACTTTACGAGTGTTGACTGTTGGGCTAAGACAGGCATCATTGCCATCATCATGGCGCTGGTTCTGGTCTTGGTTTATCTCTTCGGTCCGCATATCGTGTTGCGCAAGATTGGTTTCTTCGGTGGAATCTTCTTCGTGGCAGTCTT
>ERZ779999.152-NODE-152-length-13052-cov-2.73808_pt1 | contig 13052 bp, 8 predicted proteins | sample MGYA00511932_ERZ779999 | MGnify/ENA primary metagenome ERZ779999 (study PRJEB29588, sample SAMEA2145251) | human gut metagenome | biome: human gut; feature: human-associated habitat; material: faeces | place: Denmark | collected 2008/2010 ...
AAACTTCCAAAGGGTGCGCTTTTAGTAGGGCCTCCGGGAACCGGTAAGACACTTCTTGCAAAAGCAGTTGCAGGTGAGGCAGGAGTACCGTTCTTCTCGCTGTCAGGTTCGGACTTTGTTGAAATGTTTGTGGGTGTAGGTGCGTCAAGAGTCAGGGATTTATTTAAACAGGCTATTGCTGCTGCACCATGTATTATATTCATAGATGAAATTGATGCCATAGGTAAGAGCAGGGATTCCCAGTTCGGTGGTAATGACGAAAGAGAACAGACACTTAACCAGCTTCTTTCGGAGATGGATGGTTTTGATTCTTCAAAGGGTGTACTTATCCTTGCAGCAACCAACAGACCTGAGGTTCTTGATAAGGCATTATTAAGGCCGGGCCGTTTTGACAGAAGAATTATCGTTGATAAACCCGACCTTAAGGGAAGACTTGATACACTTAAAGTACATTCAAAGGATGTTCTTATGGATGAATCCGTAGACCTTGAAGCAATTGCACTGGCTACGGCAGGTGCGGTAGGCTCAGACCTTGCCAATATTATCAACGAGGCAGCTATTAACGCTGTTAAACATCACAGACGTGCAGTCAACCAGGAAGATCTTTTTGAATCGGTTGAAGTGGTTATAGCAGGTAAAGAAAAGAAAGACCGCATTCTCGGTAAAGAAGAGAAGAAGATGGTTGCATATCACGAAGTAGGACATGCTCTTGTAACCGCACTTACCAAAGATGCAGAACCCGTACAGAAGATTACTATTGTACCAAGAACAATGGGATCATTGGGATATACGATGCAGGTTCCTGAAGAAGAAAAATATCTCTATAAGAAAGAAGAACTTGAAGCTAAGATTCTTACACTTCTTGGTGGACGTGCAGCAGAAGAAATTATTTTCGGAACAATGACAACCGGAGCATCCAATGATATAGAAAGAGCCACAAAATTAGCCAGAACGATGATAAGCCAGTACGGAATGTCAGACAGACTGGGAATTGCAGGCTTTGAAGCAATTGAGAACAAGTATCTTGACGGCAAAACAACACTTAACTGCTCTGATAAGACAGCAGCAGTTATTGATGAAGAAGTAATTAAGATGCTTAAGGAATCTTATATTAAGACAAAAGGAATGCTTCAGAATAATCTGGAATGTCTCCATAAAGTATCTGAATACCTTCTTGAAAAGGAAAGTATTACAGGTAAGGAATTTATGGAAATAGTTAATTCCGTAAAAAATAAGAACGAAGAAAGTGATAATAATGATTGATTTACATCTTCATCTTGACGGCTCCCTGAGACCTGAAACGGCGTGGGAGCTGTTTTACGATAAAGGAATATTTGATTCCCTTGAAAACGTCAGAAAATCATTCAGTGTGAGTGACGAATGCACGGATCTTAATGAATATCTTAAATGTTTTGATTATCCTCTTATGCTTTTACAAAAAGAAGATAATATTGTAAGGGCGGTAAAAGAACTGGGAGAGGATTTAGCCAAAGAAGGAACTGATTATGCAGAAATAAGGTTTGCACCGATGTTTTCCACTAAGGAAGGACTTTCGATGGAGGCGGTAACAGAGGCTGCCATGGAAGGGGCAGGACAGGCAGAAAGAGAGAACGGTATAAGACTGAATCTTATACTTTGCTGTATGAGAGGAGCTTCCGTTAAAGATAATCTTCATACCGTTGAATGTGCCGGAAAATATCTTAATAACAAGGTGTGTGCACTGGATCTGGCAGGTGCTGAGGGACTGTATGCAACTTCGTTATACGAAGAAGTCTTCAAGAAAGCAGGCAGGCTTGGTATACCTTTTACCATACATGCCGGAGAAGCAGCGGGACCTGAAAGTATATGGACAGCAATTAAATTCGGAGCATCAAGAATAGGACACGGAATAAGAAGTATTGAGGATGAAAGACTTGTGGAATATCTTGCAAAGCATGAAATTCCAATTGAAGTGTGCCCAATAAGCAATATGCAGACAAAAGTATATGATGATATAAAAAAATATCCTCTAAAACGTTTACTGGATAACGGTGTTCATGCTACACTTAATACGGATAACAGAACGGTAAGCAATACCTGTCTTTTAAAGGAACGTTCCTTTGTAAAAGATAAGTTAGGCCTGACTGACAAGGATATTGAATTGATGGAGAATTACTCAGAAAAAGCGGCATTTAATATAGGCTGATTATAAGAGGACATGATATATGTACGATGGTTTTTTTGACATAGAAGAAGAGCTTAAAAAGCTTCCGGACAAACCGGGAGTATATATAATGCACGATGAAAAAGACGAAATCATTTATGTAGGCAAGGCAATAAGCCTGAAAAACAGGGTAAGACAGTATTTTCAGTCATCAAGAAATCATACCAACAAAATAAAACAGATGGTTTCCAATATCCGCAGATTTGAGTATATTATTACGGATTCAGAGTTAGAGGCACTTGTATTGGAGTGTAATCTGATAAAATTACACAGACCCAGATATAACACCATGCTTAAGGATGATAAGACATATCCTTTTATAAAAATAACAGTGAATGAACCTTTTCCACGTATCATATCTTCAAGAGAGATGAAAAGGGACAAAGCAAGATACTTCGGACCGTTTACCAGTGGTAAGGCGGTCAATGATACTATAGAGCTGCTTAATAAGACTTACGGCATAAGAACCTGCAGACGTAATCTTCCAAAGGACACAGGCAAAGAAAGACCATGTCTTAATTATCATATAGGCCAGTGTACAGCTCCATGCCAGGGATATATTTCTCAGGAAGACTACGGAAAACTTATTGACCAATGTATAGACTTCCTTGAAGGAAGGTATAATGGCATTACCAGGAAACTTACCGGACTTATGTATGAAGCTTCGGAAAAAATGGAATTTGAGCAGGCCGCCGCATACAGGAATATGCTTGAAAGCGTTAAATTTGTATCACAGAAGCAGAAAATTACCAACAGCGATATGCAGGACAGGGACATTGTAGCTGCGTCAATAGATTATAAGGACTGTGTGGTGCAGGTGTTTTTCATAAGAAACGGCAAGATGATAGGAAGAGAGCATTACCATATGCGCCTTGCCGGAGACGAAAAACGTTCGGAGATTATCACCGATTTTATAAAACAGTATTACGCCGGAACACCGTATATACCACCGGAAATCATGCTGCAGGAAAATCTCATTGATGAGGAACTTATCGGCAGGTGGCTTACGGAAAGGGCAGGACATAATGTAAAATTCCTTGTCCCAAAGAGAGGACAGAAAGAAAAACTTGTTGAACTTGCGGAGAAAAATGCCAATATGGTACTTAATCAGGACAGGGAAAAAATTCTCAAAGAAGAAGCAAGAACAACCGGTGCAGTTAAAGAAATCGAAAGACTTACAGGCTTACATGATATCCACAGAATGGAAGCCTTTGATATATCCAATATAAGCGGAGCACAGCCTGTAGGTTCAATGGTTGTGTTTACAGACGGAAGACCAAGAAAAAATGATTACAGAAAGTTCCGTATCAAAACAGTAACGGGACCGGATGATTATTCGTCAATGCGGGAGGTCCTGACAAGAAGGCTTACCCACGAAAGTGACAGCAGTTTTGATATTAAGCCTGACCTTATTATGATGGATGGCGGTAAGGGACAGGTTAATATAGCTTTAGAAGTGTTAAATGACCTTAATATTTCAATTCCTGTATGCGGAATGGTAAAAGATGATAACCACAGAACGAGAGCTTTATGGTATAATGGAAAAGAAGTGGAAATTAATACCGGAAGTGAAGCTTTCAAACTGATTACGAGAATACAGGATGAGGCACACCGGTTTGCCATTGAGTTTCACCGTAATTTAAGAAGCAGGGAACAGGTTAAGTCAATACTTGATGATATTGACGGAATCGGACCGGTAAGGCGTAAGGCATTAATGAAGCATTTTAAGGATATTGATGTAATAAAAAAAGCATCAGTAGAGGAACTTTGCGATGTTCCTTCAATGAATCTGGCAGCAGCCGAAAAAGTACACGAATTTTTTAACAAACAGGAAAGGGGTACATAATGAGCGAAGAATTAAAAGTAGAAAAAATTATTGAGAAAATGGACCTGAAAATACTTACACCGGATATTGATGTAGGCAGCAAGGTTGTAATGGTGCCTGACATTAACAGACCGGCATTGCAGCTCGCAGGCTTTTTTGACCATTTTGACAACGAAAGAGTCCAGATTATAGGACGAGTTGAAGCTGCATATATGAAGCAGATGAGTGATGATGACAAAAGAGAAAGATATGACCGCCTTTTGTCATATAATATACCATGTATCATATATTGCCGTAATGAAGTACCTGATGAACTGATGATTGAAGCAGCAAGAAAATATAAGATTCCTCTTTTACAGGCAAGTCAGGTAACATCATCTTTTGAAGCAGAGATTATCAGATGGATGAAGGTTGAACTTGCACCTACAATTTCAATACATGGCGTGCTTGTGGATGTATATGGTGAAGGCGTTCTCATTACAGGTGAAAGCGGAATAGGAAAAAGCGAGGCGGCACTGGAGCTTATAAAGCGAGGACACCGTCTTGTAACAGATGATGTTGTTGAAATCAGAAAAGTAAGTGACGAGACTCTTATAGGAACAGCACCTGAGATAACAAGACATTTTATTGAATTAAGAGGTATCGGAATCATTGATGTAAAGACACTTTTCGGTGTTGAGAGCGTTAAGGAAACACAGGGAATAGATATGGTAATCCACCTTGAAGACTGGGACAAAGAAAAGGAATATGACAGATTTGGTCTTGAAGAAGAATATACGGAAATTCTCGGTAATAAAGTAGTATGTCATAATCTTCCTGTAAGACCGGGACGTAACCTTGCAGTAATAGTTGAATCTGCGGCAGTCAACTGGAGACAGAAGAAGATGGGTTACAATGCGGCCAGAGAATTATATAACAGAGTACAGAACAGTATTAACAGAAAAGAATAGAATTAAGGAGAACAGCAAATGGGAAAATTATGTTTTGGCGTTGACCTTGGCGGTACAACAGTAAAGATGGGCGTATTTACGGTGGAAGGTTCATTGCTTTCAGACTGGGAGATACCTACAAGAAAAGAGGAAAAAGGTAAATATATTCTTGATGATATTGCAGAATCAATCAAGGCAAAAATTGAAGAAGAAGCTATTTCACCGGAGGATGTTGTTGGTGTGGGAATCGGTGTTCCGGGCCCTGTTACTTCAACAGGCATAGTAAAAGGCTGTGTTAATCTCGGCTGGGGTGATGTCCCTGTAGAAGAGATACTTAAAGACAAAACAGGTTTTATGGCAAAAGCAGGTAATGATGCCAATGTTGCAGCTCTTGGCGAGTTATGGCAGGGTGGCGGAAAAGGCTATGCCAACCTTGTAATGCTTACTCTCGGAACAGGCGTAGGCGGCGGAATTGTCCTTGACAGCAAAATCGTTACAGGCAGCCACGGAGCAGCGGGTGAACTTGGACATATGCCTGTTGTATACGATGAAACGGAATATTGCGGCTGCGGTAAAAAAGGATGTCTTGAACAGGTTGCATCCGCAACAGGTATTGTAAAAGAAACCAAAAAACTTCTTGCATCAGAAAAGATGCCATCTTCACTCAGGAACTTAAAAGAATTTACAGCTAAGGATGTGTTTGATGCAGCAAAGGCGGGAGACGAGCTTGCGCTTATTTCTGTTAATAAACTTGCGGAATACCTTGGAATAGCCATGTCACATATAGCATGTGTTGTAGACCCTGATGTGTTCTTAGTAGGCGGTGGCGTATCAAAAGCAGGAGATTTCCTTATTGATGCAATCAGCAGATATTATGTTGAAAAAGCATTCCATCAGTGCAGAAAAACACCGATTAAACTTGCAACTCTCGGAAACAGTGCAGGTATTTACGGTGCAGCAAAGCTTGTATTATAATCCGTATAAAATGGAGGAACTTTTATGGATTTTTTATCCGCAATAAAAAGTATTGCCGGAGAAGAGTGTATATTTTGCAATGAAATGATGTCGGACCACACCACTTTTAAAGTGGGTGGACCGGCAAAATATTTTGTGGTGCCTTATAGGGCAGAGGATATAAAAAAATATATACTGGCAGCAGAAGAATACAAAATACCATATTATGTTATCGGGAATGGGAGCAATTTACTGGTATCAGATAAAGGCTATGACGGAATGATAATAATGCTTGGGCGTGACCTGGGCAATATAACCGTAAACGGTGACAGGATTACGGCAGAAGCGGGAACTTCACTTGCCAGGCTTTTTAATACGGCAAGGAGACATTCTCTTTCGGGACTGGAATTTGCGGCAGGAATACCGGGAACACTTGGGGGCGCATGTTATATGAACGCAGGCGCATACGGCGGGGGGGGGGAAGATGTGGTTTCGAAACGATTGACAGACAGGGCAATACCCATGAATATAAGCAGGGTGAAATGGAACTGTCGTACAGAAACAGCATTTTTATACGGAAACAGGAGATAATCCTGTCGGCAGAAATGAAACTGTGCAAAGGCGATGTGGAGAAAATGACGCATAAAGTCAATGAACTCTTAGAAAAGCGTAAAGAAAAACAACCTCTTGAATATCCAAGTGCGGGAAGTACTTTTAAAAGACCGGAGGGAGATTTTGCAGGCAGGCTTATTGAAGAATGCGGACTTAAAGGGAAAGGCGTCAACGGTGCCGAGGTTTCAGAAAAACATGCAGGCTTTATTATCAACAGAAACAACGCAACAGCCAGAGACATATATGATACCATTAATCTCGTAATAGATACGGTTCTGGAAAAAACAGGTATAAAACTAGAGCCTGAAGTAAGATTATTGGGAGATTTTAGTGGGAACACTTGACGAAAGGTGTAATATGTTGTAATAATTAAGTTTGTTGCTACCTTTATACATGGAGAGATGATTATGAAAATTGTAATAGTAACAGGAATGTCGGGAGCAGGAAAAAGAACTGCACTTAAAGTATTGGAAGATGCCGGATATTATTGCGTTGACAATCTTCCTGTGGAACTTGTTTTGAAATTTGTGGAACTTGCTATGGCAAGTAGCAGACAGGTTAATATTGCAATCGGAGTTGATGTGCGTGTAGGCGATACATTTTCGGATCTCACTAAGGTGCTTGAGCGTATGCAGCACAGAAAGTACGAATATGAAGTCCTTTTTCTGGATGCCGACGACGAAGTCCTTGTAAAACGTTATAAAGAGACAAGACGTAATCATCCTCTGGCAGGAGACCATCGTGTCATAGAGGGTATTCAAAAAGAAAGAGAAGAACTTGCCTTTATCAAAGATAAGGCAGATTATATTATAGATACAAGTACATTGCTTACAAGGGATCTTAAGCAGGAACTTGAAAAAATATTCGTAGATGATGAGAATTTTAAAAACCTTATGGTAACAATTCTCTCATTTGGATTTAAGTATGGAATTCCGGAGGATGCGGACCTTGTGTTTGATGTACGTTTTCTTCCTAATCCGTATTACATTGATGAACTGAAGCCTCTTACCGGCAATGATAAGCCTATCAAGGATTATGTTATGGGATTTGACATAGCACATCAGTTTCTTGAGAAACTTACCGATATGATAGAATTCCTTATTCCTAATTATATACTTGAAGGCAAGAACAGACTTGTAATTGCCATAGGATGTACAGGTGGGAGACACAGATCAGTTACCCTTGCCAATGAGTTATATAACAGACTTGAGGGCGGGGAATATGGTATTAAGATAGACCATAGAGATATTAATCTCGATACCAAGACTAAAAGATAGAGGAAAATGGTTATGTCTTTTTCTCACAAAGTAAAAGATGAGCTGGTAACGGTTGTGCCGGGAGCCAGACATTGTCAAATAGCGGAAATCGCTGCAATTATCAGTATGAATGGTGATATATATACAGACTGTCACGGAAGACATTGTATCAGGATACAGTCCGAAAGGATGGCTGTGGTAAGTAAATGCCAGAGGCTGATATGTAAAGCGTTTTCATATATAACCGGATCAACGGTCAGGAGAAACCGTGAAACGGGCAATACTGTATATACCATATGGGTGAAAGATTCAGACGTTGCGATTAAAATACTTCTTGCAACCAAGCTGATGGATGTGGATGGCAGTATTAACAGGGATTTATCCCTGGTAAGTATTATGGGTATAAGCAGCATGTGCTGCAAAAGAGCATTTTTAAGAGGAGCATTTCTTGCAGGAGGGTCACTATCGGATCCTGAGAAATCGTATCACTTTGAAATTGTATCTTCAGGAAAGGAAAAAGCCTCCCAGATAGCGGATGCGATGAATTCTTTTCATCTGGATGCAAGAATCGTTGAAAGACGTAAATCATATGTGGTATACCTGAAGGAGGGTGCCCAGATAGTTGATATGCTTAATGTAATGGGTGCACGCATAGCCTTAATGGATCTTGAAAATGTCAGGGTGCTTAAGGAGGTTCGTAACTCTGTGAACCGTCAGGTGAATTGTGAAACAGCTAACCTTAACAAGACTATTCATGCAGCGGTAAAACAGACAGAGGATATATGCTATATAAGAGATCATATGGGGCTTAACAGCCTTCCGGACGGTCTTTGTGAGATAGCAAAGATAAGACTACAATATCCGGATACTCCGTTAAAAGATTTGGGAACAATGTTATCAGTTCCCCTTGGTAAATCAGGAGTAAATCACAGACTTAGAAAGATAAGCCAGATAGCAGACAGTCTCAGAGAAAAAAATGGTATGGCACCAGGAGGAATTATTAATGATAACGAAAAACATGAAAATTGAGATTTCAACAGGATTAGAAGCAAGACCGGTTGCAGTATTTGTACAGGTTGCAAGTCAGTTTGAAAGTTCCATTTATGTTGAGGTTGGTAACAAAAAAGTTAATGCAAAGAGCATTATGGGAATGATGACATTAGGACTTGATGCCGGAGAAGAAGTGCTTGTAAGTGCTGCCGGAAACGATGAAAATGATGCTATTGCAGAAATTGAAAAATACTTAAGCGCAAAGTAATATGTAATATATGAACTGCTGTACCGGATGGTGCAGCAGTTTTTTGGAGGTATTTATGTCATTTACACATTTACATGTACATACGGAATACAGCCTTCTTGACGGCTCGGGAAAAATTGAAGAAATAACAGCAAGGGCAAAGGAACTTGGAATGGACAGCCTTGCCATAACGGACCACGGTGTAATGTATGGTGTGATTGATTTTTACAGGGCAGCCCGTAATGTGGGAATCAAGCCGATTCTTGGCTGCGAGGTATATGTAGCACCGGGCTCCCGTTTTGAAAAAGAACCGGGAATAAGTGATGACAGATATTACCATTTGATTTTACTTGCAGAAAACAATACCGGATATGCTAACCTTATGAAAATTGTGTCTAAAGGTTTTGTTGACGGTTTTTATTATAAACCCAGAGTGGATTATGAAGTCCTTGAGGAGTATTCCGAGGGAATAATATGTTTAAGTGCATGCCTTGCAGGAGAGGTGCAGAAGCTTCTTGCAAGAAATCTTTATGAAGAAGCCTGTAAAGCAGCACTTAAATATGAAGCAATATTTGGAAAAGGCAATTATTTCCTTGAATTACAGGACCACGGAATACCCACACAGAAGTTGGTTAACAGGCTTCTTGTCAGAATGAGCAGGGAACTTAATATTGAGCTTGTTGCTACCAATGACGTCCATTATACATATGAGGATGATGCGGAGGCTCATGATATACTTCTTTGCATTCAGACAGGCAAAAAAGTCAATGACGAGGACAGAATGAGATATGAGGGAGGACAGTATTATCTTAAATCTGAAGAAGAGATGAGGGAACTGTTTTCTTATGCTCCGCAGGCTCTTGATAATACACATAAGATTGCCGAACGCTGTAATGTCGAGATAGAATTCGGCGTAACAAAACTCCCTAAATATGATGTCCCTGAGGGCTTTACTTCAGAATCTTATCTTGAACATCTTTGTATGGAGGGACTTGTAAAAAGATACGGAGAACGCGCCGCAGAACTTGAAGAAAGACTTGATTATGAATTATCTGTAATCAAAAAAATGGGTTATGTGGATTATTTCCTTATCGTATGGGATTTTATTAACTATGCAAAAAGCAATGGCATAGCAGTAGGACCGGGGCGAGGCTCGGCAGCAGGTTCCATTGTTGCATACTGCCTTGAAATAACAGATATTGACCCTATAAAATATAATCTTATTTTTGAGAGATTTCTCAATCCTGAACGTGTTTCAATGCCGGATATTGATATTGACTTCTGCTATGAAAGACGACCGGAAGTTATAGATTATGTAATGAAAAAATACGGAAAAGACCGTGTAGTACAGATAGTAACTTTTGGTACCCTGGCTGCAAAAGGAGTTATCAAAGACGTTGGACGTGTTCTTGATATGCCGTATTCAGTGACTGACAGTCTTTCAAAGATGATACCTAACGAAATAGGTATGACCCTTGACAAAGCACTTAACGCCAACAATGAGTTCAGGACACGCTATGAAACGGAACCGGAAGTAAAATATCTTATAGATATATGCAAAAGACTGGAAGGACTGCCACGACACACATCAATGCATGCAGCAGGTGTTGTAATCGGTTCAAGGCCGCTTGACGAATTTGTACCATTATCAAGAGCCTCAGACGGAACGATAACAACCCAGTTTACAATGACAACAATCGAAGAACTGGGATTACTTAAAATGGATTTTCTGGGACTTAGGACACTTACAGTAATCCAGGATGCCGAAAGACTTATCAATAAGCGTGGAGACGTGTCATTTGATATAAGTAAAATAGATTACAATGATAGAAATGTCCTTGAAATGATAGGACAAGGTAAGACAGAGGGCGTGTTCCAGCTTGAAAGTACGGGAATGAAAAACTTTATGAAGGAGCTTAAGCCCGACGGAATAGAAGACCTTATTGCCGGTATTTCCCTTTATCGTCCGGGACCTATGGACTTTATACCACAGTATATTGCCGGCAAAAATGATAAGACCTCAATAACTTACGCCTGTAAAGAACTTGAGCCAATCTTAAAGGAAACCTACGGATGTATTGTATATCAGGAACAGGTTATGCAGATAGTAAGGGATCTGGCCGGATATACGCTTGGCCGGAGTGATCTTGTAAGAAGAGCAATGTCCAAGAAAAAACAGGCGGTAATGGAAAAAGAGCGTCATAATTTTATATACGGAAATGAAGAAGAAAATGTTGCAGGCTGTATTGCAAAAGGAATAGATGAGAGTGTGGCTTCCCATATTTACGATACTATGATGGATTTTGCAAAATATGCTTTCAACAAGTCACATGCAGCATGTTATGCCTTTGTAGCATTCCGTACAGCTTATCTTAAATATTATTATCCTGTTGAATTTATGGCAGCACTTATGACAAGCGTGCTTGATAATACAACAAAAGTTGCACAATATATCGTAACCTGCCGCAATATGGGAATAGAAATTCTTCCGCCGGATATTAATGAAGGTGAGGGAACTTTTACCGCAGCTTCGGATTCAAGCATCAGATACGGACTTTCGGCGATAAAGAGTCTCGGAAGACCGGTAATAGAAGCTATTGTTGAAGAACGTGCAAACGGCGGCAGATTTAAAGATATTAAGGATTTTATATCAAGGCTTTCGGGAAAAGAAGTTAATAAACGAACCGTGGAAAGTTTTATCAAATCGGGAGCGTTTGACAGCTTCGGACTGACGCGTAAACAGATGATGCTCGTATATGGTGACATTATGGACAAGGTCAGCTCCGAGCGAAAAACCGAGATTTCAGGGCAGATGTCGCTTTTTGATATGTTTGCACCTGATGAGAAACCTGATGAAATAACAATTCCTGATGTAGGCGAATATACAAAGAGTGAACTTTTAGCAATGGAAAAAGAAGTGCTTGGTATATACGCCAGCGGACATCCCCTTGATGAGTATGAAGGACTTCTGAATAAAAATGTAACCTGTACCACAGCAGATTTCATTCCGGATGATGAGACCGGAATGCCAAAGGTAAATGATGACGAACGTGTTATTGTAGGTGGCATGATTGCCGAGTGCAGTGTAAAAAACACACGCCAAGGGCAGAATATGGCTTTTCTCAAATTGGAAGACCGGGTCGGAACCGTTGAGGTTATTGTTTTTCCAAAAGTATACAGGGATAACAGAAAATATATTGAGGCCGACGATAAAGTGTTTGTAAAAGGACATGTCAAAGTGGATGAAGAAACAGGCGGCAAAGTAATATGTGACAGTATAATTCCTTTTTCACAGATACCGAAGGAATGTTGGATAAAATTTCCGGATAAAGAAAGTTATCTTGCAAAAGAACAGGAATTGTATGCTATAATTAATACATCTGACGGAAATGACCGTGTTATAGTATATCTTGAGAAAGAAAAGGCAGTTAAGAAAATGCCTCTTTCCATGACAATAAAGGCGGATTCGGCAATGATTGGCAGACTCATGGAATTATCCGGTGAAAAAAATGTCAAAGTTGTTGAAAAATCTATTGAAAAATAACTGAAAGTAGAATAAAATTACAATAATTATTACATTGGAGGTAGAAAAAGATGGCAAATGCAGTTAAGACTATCGGAGTTCTTACAAGTGGTGGAGATGCACCTGGAATGAATGCAGCTACCCGTGCAGTTGTTAGAACTGCTTTAGCAAAAGGAATTAACGTAAAAGGAATTTTAAAAGGTTATAATGGTCTTCTTAACGAAGAGATTATTGATATGGACGCTACAAGCGTATCAGATACAATTGACAGAGGTGGTACAATCCTCTATACAGCAAGATGTCTCGAATTTGTAGATCCTGAATATCAGAAGAAGGGTGCAGACATCTGTAAGAAACACGGTATTGACGGACTTGTTGTTATCGGTGGTGACGGTTCATTTAAGGGTGCACAGAAGTTATCCGCACTCGGTGTCAATACAATCGGTGTTCCCGGAACAATCGACCTTGATATTGCATGTACGGATTACACAATCGGTTTTGATACAGCAATTA
>ERZ779999.164-NODE-164-length-12491-cov-14.4322_pt1 | contig 12491 bp, 9 predicted proteins | sample MGYA00511932_ERZ779999 | MGnify/ENA primary metagenome ERZ779999 (study PRJEB29588, sample SAMEA2145251) | human gut metagenome | biome: human gut; feature: human-associated habitat; material: faeces | place: Denmark | collected 2008/2010 ...
CATTATAGGTAGGAAGGCCGGAAGCATCGTCGGTACGGGTGCCGTTCGCACTGAGCACGGTTGGTACCAGCACGTGCAGGTTGCTAGACGAGTTGAAGGAGTATCCGTTACCCTCCAACTCGTCGGTACAACTAACTGCAAATAAACTAGTCAACAACCAAACTATGAAACCTATATAGATATGAAATCTTCTCATGATAACTTTGTCTTTTACTTTACTAATATCAATAGTTTAATTTCGACAAAGTGGAATCTGATTATAAGTCGGCTCGCTGTATGCGCTTGCTCCAATCGAGGATGGAGATGCCCAACTTAACGTATTGCCACTTGTCGCCTTTCAGGAAAAAGTCCAGCTTATAGTCGTATTCTCTGTCCAGGAACTCCTGTGCCGAATAGTTCATTGCTTCGAATGCTCCACGGCCCTGTGCCAGAAAATCGGCTAGATTGATGCGGACCACTTCTTCGCCCGTCTTCTTGTTCCAGATGCTCAGTATCGCATTCTTGTCGTTCTCGGTTGCTGGATGCAACACGAGGCGGGAGAACATCAGGGCGGCGTGAGCGGTACGCTCCTGTACGGTGCCCTCCGGAGTGGTGAACTCGGTGGTCCAGGTCTTATATGGGGTGTATGTCAACTCCTCGTCTGGGAGGAGAGAATTGTCGTAATTGATGTAGCCATTGGCATCAGTTATCTGATAACTGAAGTCTTCGGCGTGGATGTCGGCTGGTTCGTCCAGCTGATGCAGACTGATGGTGAGCTGCTTGGTGTCTCTGATGAGACTGATGGTATGGTGGGTAATCTGAAAATCCTTCACCTCTACGGTTTCGTTGCTCAATCCCTGCCAGAGGGTATCAAGCGGAAGAGCCTGGTTTTCTACCTTTCCGGCATTTCTGTCGAGTCGGGCACGGAGTTTTTCGATGTTTTCTCCTGCTGCTGGAGCTTCGATGTGGAATTTGGCACCAGCCTGTGACAGTGCCTCTTCGTATTTCTTCTGGAAGGCGAAGGTGGCGAAGCGGTATTTGCCAGGTTGCAAGTCTATGCGCATGGCATAGTTAGGGTCTTTGAGGGGTTGGGATTTTCCCTCGTTGGCTGCATCCTGGCGAGCCACTAGGTTGCCCTGCTCATCGAAGACGAACACGCAGACGCCGCCTACATGATCGTTGAACATATCAGCGCGCTGGACGTTGTAGTCGTACTTGAACTGCAAGTCAACTCCCGTATCACAAGGAGGGAGGTCGTCGTGCATCAAGTCGTGGCAGCTGCTGAGCATACTGCCGAGAGCGACGATGGTTCCGAAAGCAGCGGTACGGCTGATAGCAGCCAAGCTGTCGAATCCCCATTCCATGCGTATATTCTTGATCCAACTATGTAACTTATTGTTTGCCATGATGCTTTTTGGTTATTATCAATATAATGTTTCAGAATATCAGGTTGTGTTTCTAGCTTCCACTATGGTGAAGCAGAAAACACAACTCGTATGTTTTAACGAAGGCGGGAGCCTAAGCTCCGCCTTTCGTTGTTATTACGCTATTACAAATTAACGTCCTGTGAACGCTTAGCCCAGGAGAGGATCTTCACGCTGACGTTGATGTACTGATCGTTCTCATCATCTGGAAGATTAGGCTTAACCTCTGGAACGTCAGGATATCCAAGACCGCTTACTGAGCTTACAGAAAGCTCGTACCAGTTGTTGCGGAGCACACCGTAACGACCGAGATACTTGCCATTGTCTGTACTATAAGCTTCACCAGCTTTCCAAGGAGTCAACTCGTTGAAGTGCTTGATGCGGGCAATGTAGTAAGCCTCGCCATTGAGATATGTAGAGATACCAGCTGCCTCTGACAAACCAAGCTTATCGTTGATTGCGTTAACCACTTCCTCTTTAACCTTTGACTCACCTTCGCCTGTGTATGTAATGTTTTCTGCCTTAACAAGATGCTGACCAGCCTCACCACTAATATTATTTTTAGTAGCATCAAGCTTTACTTTATACAGTTTCTGCTCGGCAGCATCTGTAATACCCATAGCAGTTACGGCAACGGTATGAATCTGCGTCTCAAGATTAGCTTCGGTCCAAATATCGGTATTGTTACCAATCTTGTAGAAAGTCTTTTCTGTACCTGTAAAGCCCTTAGGAGTGAAGACAGCCTTAAACACAACACGTGTGGTCTGACCCTGCATCATGTTGTCAAGGTCGAAGGTGTTCTCAAGGCAATACTGAGGATTGGCTTCACCTGCGTCGCCCGTAACTTCTTTATTTTTAATCATGTTGAAGGCTGTCTTGCATTTTGCCAAATCCAGATATTGAGCATCATTATAGTTAGGATCTACGCCCCAATATACACGCTGGAAGGCAGTACTTGTTCCATCATAGAAACGACCTGTTTTCCATATATCGGCAAAACCCGTAGTAGCCGAAGACAAACCACCAATCTGATGAACCGGGTATGTAGACTTATTGGTTACGTCGAGCTGCCATTTCTCTATTTTCACCGTGGCACCATCGTATGTACCGCCACCAATAGAGTAACCACCTGTTTTAAAGTCTTTCATTGTAACCTTAGCCAAACCACGCTCTACGTAAATTGTAGTAGCAGGCTTAGCCTGTGCTTCCTCTGGTGAAGCGTAAACACCTTTAATATCAACAAGAGTTGTAGGCTCTGTTGTTGTACCATTATACATGGGAGCATTTGCCATAAAGATGCCATCGGTCTTGGCATAATTAACAGCATTAACCTTTGAAATATCTTTGCTCCAATTTGCATAAGTATCGGTTGAAGCAGTAGGTAATGTTACCTTCTTGGTAACATCATCAGCAGTATTATTGTTGAGGAGCACCAGTGCCTTATACTTATCGGTGCCGCTTACCGATACTTTTGTAAGCTTTACAGTAGCAATGGCCGCAGTTGTAACACCATTTTCCTGAACGTCTGTCCAAGGATTCATTGTTCCAAGATCGGCACTTTCAACAAACTTGCCGTCTTTGTCAAAGATAAGGATGGTACCGTTCTTAACCTCATACTCAGCAGCAGTACCTTCATTAAAATCAGGTGTACCTTGAGGATCACCTGCAGCACGAGTGCCGCTCGTTGTAGGCAGATTGATCTTGAATGAAGCATACGCAGTACCATTCTCAACCTCACCAGAGCCATTACCACCATTTGCTAACTCGTCGTTGCTAGAGCAACTAGCAGTCATAGCAGCCAAAACTGCCAATCCAAAGAAATGTTTAATTTTCATAATCTATATGATTTTAATGTTAATTATATCTTTTATTGTTCCGCCTTCATTTCCTCGTAGATCTTTCTGATGCGTTCAGCTTCCTTCGAGTTTCCTGCCTTGGCAAGATGCTTCTCGGCAGTTACGAGGTCGCCCTTCTGCAAATCTGTGCAGGCGGCATTGAGATTGGCAGTCTCATCATCAGGGAAGAGACGGACGGCAATATCAAATACCTCGTTGAACTCTGGAGAACCAGGCTCATAGGTCTGTGCCACCAGATACATCTCCTGTAATGACAACTGCTGAGGCTTGGTCTTCAGGATTATCTTTGCCTCCTCAATGTCGAAAGGACGAACGGTATAGGTTACCGTATAGTCGCTGTGGCGCAAACGAGGATAAATCTCACTCATGATGTAGCGATAGCTAGCCGGATAAAGCTTCTTGATTTTCTGGTCCTTTGCATCGGGTGCCAAGGATGAGTTGGCAACGGCAAGGATGGCAGATTTGTCGGCTAAGTTGCTTGCTTCCACCTTCTTCTTGAATCCCTCCCAATCTTCCGGAGTGGCGTGATAGGTGAAGAGCTTTTTATCGATGGTGTAGAGATTGCATACATAATTGCGCAGGGCAGCCGCACGGTTGTTGGCGAGTCGCACGTTGTTGGCGTAAGGACCGTCTGGCGACGCATAGCCATGAATATCGATATTGGTGATGCTCACATCCTTGTCGTTCTTTACGAGGTCGATGGTGGATGTAATCTTTCTCAGCTCTGTGGCATTCTCACGGAAGTCGGCGAGGATATCGCTCTTGTTGAGCTTGAAGCTCAGGTAAGCTTCACCCTTTTCGGCTCTCACCTTGATGGCTTCAGCCTTTGGCTTCACGTAATGGTCGCGACCAATCTTGGGTATTGGGTTGATGAGCGCCATCTGGGTGGTATCCTGATCCATCAGGTTGCCGCATCCGCAGAGGTCTTCCGTCATGGAGAGGTTGAAAGCCTTCATCCACTTCCTGTAGGGAAGGGTCTGCGAGAAGAGCACCTGCTGCTCGGTATCATTTCTGCGTCTCACTACCACTGCCTGGCTGTTTTTCTGTTTGCTGCTTTTGCGCAGGTATCTGATGTTCTGGTTTTTGCCATTGATGATAATGGGATTCAGGGCAATGGTATCTTCTCCGGCAATAAGCGGAGTGAAAACCAGCTGTTGCTCTGATTTGAGCTGCAGACTATCGAGATGGAGTCGGAAAGCAACCTTCAGGCTGTCGCTTTTCTTCTGTGTCAAGACGCTGTCTATCAGAATCTTGCCTCCAGCCAACCGTAGCTGCGAATTATCTATCTTCTGGGCTTGGACAGTCAGTGCGCTCTGTGCAAACAGAATGCAAAGGGGCGAAATGACCGCATAAAGCTTCATTTTCTTCATATTCTTCATCTTGTAAAAGAGGGTTTGATTTTGTTTTTCGCTATCTCGGTGATATCGTTCCTAGAATGCGTATATCAGGGAAAGGGCGGCTTTAGTTGGACCTACATAGTTGCGGTGATCCTTGTTAAGACATTTGTCACATCTTCCGTAGAGCTTGTATGGGCTGTAGATGTATCCTAATCCGATGGATCCTTCGAGATTGAGGTGCTCAGACAGCAGCCATTGGTATCCGTAGGTGAGACCACCACCCACATACCAGCCTTCGTAATGTCTTCCTTTCTCTGTCTTTGGCAAGATGCCGAAAGGCAGGTCCACATTTTTGATGTTGTATTCACCTCCTAGGGCATGGATGCCGAAGAAGTGGCCTCCAAATTTCTGGCAGGTGTACCAGCGGTACTCTGGCATTACGTTCCAGTAGCGCAATTTCTTGTCGCCTGAGAACTTCCAGGGATTCAGGGCGCCGAAAAGCTGAAAAGTGCTCTTCCTGCCCGTGCCTATTTCTAGACCAGCATTGAGCGAGGTGGTAGCCAAACCAAGCAGGTTGGTCTTCAGCGCTACCTCTTGCGCTCGGGTTATTACTGTTGAGAGAATCAGCAGTAACAACATCGGTGTTCGTTTGAACAATCTCTGCTTCATCATCATATTTTTACTCTGTTGATTTTCTTTCTTAAGGATAATGCTAGTTGATTATTCTTATTTATCGTCATTTACTTAGTTGTATAGGATAAGCCTTGCAGCACGATTGAATGCCGTTGGGTTTCCTTTTCGGTTGCAAATGTAGGAAGATTTTCTCAAAGATGCTTCAAAAAATTGATGGAAATCAAGGAAAATGAAATGCAAACGTTTGCATTGCCGTGCAAAGTGTGTGGGAGCACAAAACTTGTGAATATGATATAAGTGCCTGATATATAGAAAATGAAAAGCGAGGGTGTGATTTGCACACCCTCGCTTATTTCAGAACTTCCATCGCCTTCTTCAGACCTCTATCCACAGCCGAAGCATCGTTCTGGTAGAGCTTCTCCTTTTCCTCTCCGGTCATCTCGTCGAGCAGATAATCGGGGGTGATTCCCACACTTTCCAGCAGGTTGCCCTGTGCATCCTTGGTAAGCGAGAATGGCATGTAGAAGTAGAGGTAGCTCGTTACATTTCCTATCCATCCTCCATTGCTGGCTTCGTTGTCGGAAGTGAGCATCGCCTGCGCTCCGTAACTGTTTCTGCCTATCGTCTTCACGTGGTCGCCCTGACTTTTCAGGATGAGGGTTGTCACCTCCGACATGCTGGCGCTGTAGTTGTCGAGCAGGATGGCGGTAGGGATGTTTCTGCCCAGGCTCTTCGGCGTTACCGTAATCTTCTGTGGAATCCATGGGGTATAGCTGTATGGATTATTGTCCTCTTTTTTGCGCACGTAGGCATAGACAGCAGTCTGGGTGATGAGATAGTCGGTAAGCAGACGGGTGTCTATCACGCTTCCGCCTCCGTTGCCACGGAAGTCGAGAATCAGCTTCTTGATCTCGCCCTTAGCCAGCGGCTCCAGGAACAGACGGCGGTAACCTTCTACGCAGAGATGATTGTAGGTAAACTTCAGGTCGCTCCAGTAAGCATAGAGTTCCCGCTCGTGCCAGAGATAATCGGCAAGAGCCTGGCAATACCAGTTGGCAAAACCGGAGGCTGAAAGCATCTGCTGGTAACGGGCATCGCCCTGCAGCTTCTGGCGGATCTGCTCGCCCATGCCGCTTGCATCAGCAGTAATAGGCAACAGTTTGAGGAGATTCGGCGACTTCTCGTAAGCCTCGCTGGCGAGAGCATAGAGACCGGAATAATCTCCTTGGTTGCTGTAAGCTGTCATCTTCTCGCAGGCTTTGGCAGCATCATCCGAAGCCAGATAGCTATCCATATCGGCAAGCAACTGTGCTGCCTGCTGTTCAGCCTTCTCTCGCTTTCCTGCATCTGTAATCAGTTCCTTCGCCTTGTCTGTTATCTTGGAAGCATCCAGATGATAGGTGCTGGCGGCATTGTCAGGGAGATAGGACTTCTGATACTCGTGGAAACAGTTTTCGTAGAGGGCAAACTTGTTGAAGCCGAGGTAATAGGTGCCTGGCTGCTCCTTCAGGTAACCGCCCATGATGCAGAAACCATCCGAGGTAATCTCGCCGAAGGCTGTACCATCCAGGTTGAGCTGGTCGCGGGTATGGTTCCAGTGAGCATTCAGCGGGAAATACTCGGTCTTGTTGCGGAGCGTGCTGTTGAATCTCACCGTTTCCGTAGAAGAGTGGGAGACGGGCAGGGTAATCTTGACATAGAAATGCTGGTCGATGATCTTGTCGATGATTTCCTGGAAATACTGCTTTGCCTTGGCGTTGTCTTCCTGAATCTCCTGCTGGGTGAAAGCTGGGGTATGCTGGAAGGTTTTCAGGGCATCAAACTTGGGTTTGTATTCCTTGTACACCTGGTCCCAGGTCTGCGAAGATACGGCAGACTGCTCATTGAGGGTGCAGTAGCGCTGGTTCATCACGCTCCAGAAAACCTGGAACAGGTCGCCATACGACTTGACATCGGTATCGGAATAATCGGAAATCGATTTCTCGTTGGCATCATTGTCTGCCACACAACTGGTAAGCGACATCCCCGTGGTGGTTGTCGCCAGGAGGAAGGCGAAGAGGCATCGCATTCCACCTTTTATATATATAGGGGTTCTCATAAATTATATGTTTTAAAAGCTTTTGCCCTTACAGGGCGTATTGCTGTCTGCTATTATACCCAGGGTGTTGCCCTGGGCTAGGAGCTTCTGCCCTTACAGGGCGTATTGCTGTCTGCTATTTATACCCAGGGTGTTGCCCTGGGCTAGGAGCTTCTGCCCTTTCAGGGCGTATGGGGCTAGAACAGTTTGTAGGCAATGCCTGCGGTGATGACGCTGGAGTTGCGGCGGGCAGTCTTGCTGGTGCTGGCTTTCTCCTGGTAGATATGCGAGAAACCGTATTGGAAGTTATACCCAATAGAGCCATCTAATCTTCCGAAGGAATAACCTATCTTGATGCCAGCTTCGCCGCCAAAGAGACTGCGGCGGAGATGGTTCTCATTCTTTTTGAAATCGTAGGTGGTGTTATAGCGGATGTAGGAGCCATCGCCCTTGTACCCCTCCATGATGTTCATCGGATACATACCCTTGGTATGCATGGAGGTGAAGTACTCGTAATAGATGCCTGCCTGCGGCTTGATCCACAATCCCTTCTCGTGGTAAGGATTATGAAGAAGATAGTAGCCCACATGGAGTGGGATGCTGATGAAGTTATTGTTGTATCGGGTGTTCCAGGAGTCACCGCCGAGGTTTTGGTACAGGTAGTCGCGCTGAACGAAGCGGATGCCGGTTCCCACAGCCAGGTTGTCAACTGCCAGATATTCCGCCCCGATACCAGTCGCCACTCCCGGTCTCACCTTATAGGTAGTGGTGGACAAGCCCGATACATCCGTATCGAGCACGCTGCAACTGACGCCCGCTTCAGCCTCCACCTTCCATCGGTAGGAGGTTTGCTGAGCCTGAATGCCCTGGCTGCAGAAGGCAAGGGCTATGGCAAAATATACCTTTCTCATAAAAATGGAATAGTTGGTTGCTATAATCTATTATTACTCTTTTCTTCAAAAATTTTGCAAGCCTTGTTTCCTGCGATATAAGCTACGTATGCTTTAATTTGATAGTGAGGATAGGCTTTCTGCATATCTGCGGCATAAGCCTTTACCTGTTGGGCATCTTCTAGGTGTGCCTCTTCCAAATGATCAACAATGCCTGCGTCTTTAGACTTGTAATATTTAAACTCAATGATGCGGCAGTCGTTGTGGAATGATGTGCCAGGAATGCCGGTCAGCACTAAGTCAGCACGACCTGATGGCAAGTTCTGTTCGATGGCGAATGTATAGCAATTGCTCAAGTAGCGGCTCAGTAACTCGAAAAATGAACAGCGAATGAAATTCTCGTTCATCTTGTCAAAGGCTTGGGCTGGAAGCTGACCTAAGTATTCCTTAACATAGTTATGGAATAATGGCTCTAGTTCTCTGTCTCTGGCAAATGCCTCGTATGCAGGAACAAACTTACGGGCATTGTCGCTGATACTATTCAATTCGTTGTAGTAACTCATATATACACTCTTGGTCGTCAAGTTTGGCAAAGCCATTTTGTAATTGCCCTTCAGGGTGGTCATACCCAAGTAGTAGAGGCTGATAGGGTAGAACTCTGGGGAGAAGAACTTTTGCTTGTTGAACTTGCTGCGTAAATCGGCTTGTGAATAGTACAATTCTCCATCCATCAACAGGCTGTCGAGCATTTCTTTGGCATTGTCAAGCGTGATGGTCAATCTTCTTATCCAACTAGTGTCAGTGCGCAGGTTCTCATCTACCATTTCCATAGGGATGCCGCCTTTCAGTTCTGCAAAGTTCTTGAGGAAGTAAGTCAGGATGGTTGAGTTGAACAACGGTTCTGCATTTGGTAAAAAGTGGTAACCGTCATAATTGTTGAGTATCAGAGTCCATAATTCCTCGAAAGAGGCTTGAGGGCCATATTTATTGATGACATACTTCAGATATTGGGCTGCTTCCTCATGGGTAAAGCCCAATAGATTGGTAAATTCCGGCTTCAGAGTCAACATCTCTGCGATGTTATAGCCACTGGTTAAATCATCCATAGTGACAGGCAGTACTCCTGTGCAGAAGCAGGTACGGATGGTACCTTCGCCAATGCCTGCCTTGATAACCTTGAAGAATGTTCGTAGGAAACTTTCCCCTGTGGTCAGGTCCTGGTACAGCGAGTCCTTATAGACAACTAGTAGCTGGTTGGTAAAGTTGTCGTATTCATCTATTAATATATAAAGAGGTGGAAGATTATGGGAAGAGATAAACTCGCATACTTCAACCAACATGTTGGAGGCATTGCCATCCTCTCTGAACCTGAAATCTCCAAAAAGGTCTCTGTTGCGTTCCACCAATGTACGGAGTGGACTGCAATTCACGGCGTTGAAGTTCTTCTCGATGTCTTCCTTCTTGCTGGCAACGGAAGTTGTGGAAAAGTCATATCTTACAACGAGATATTGGTTGTGCTCGTTTGTCGGGTGTTCGCCAATCCAAGTTCCACCAAACAAATCTTTGAATTGTGTTGCCATGTTACGGTCGTAATAGTGAGCCAACATGGAAACGAGCAGACTCTTTCCGAATCTGCGAGGACGGAGAAAAACTGGTGCTTTGTAACGCTCAAGCAGTGGAATATAGTTGGTCTTGTCCACATAATAATATCCCTTGTGGCGAATCTCTGCAAAGTTCGCCACAGCGTATGGAACGGTAATATCTGCCTGTGAGTATGTCATTGTCTAATTTTGTTTAATATAGTAATACCAATCCGGCAAACGCAGAATAGAGTATCATGCGGATGGGATTGATCTTCATCACCTTCACACCGATGAAGGTGGCAAAGAAGAGGGTGATGGAGATGTAGAAATGCCAGGGATTGGCTGGCGTAGAGAAGTTCTCGCCATTCATCAGGAGCAGGGCTGCGGCTCCTACCAGACCGACAATGGCTGGGCGAAGACCGATGAAGATGCTCTGGATGGCTGAGGTGTTCATATACTTGTACAGCATCTTGCTGATAAGAATCATCAAAACCAAGGATGGGAGAACCAAAGCAAAGGTTGCCATGGCACTTCCGAGTACAGCCATCATGCCACTCATGCCGGCATTATGGACAGCTGTATAGCCACAATAGGTAGCGGCATTGATACCGATAGGTCCCGGTGTCATCTGAGAAATGGCAACCACATCGGTAAACTCCTTCATCGTCATCCAATGATACTGCGTAACAACCTGTCCCTGAATCAGGGATATCATGGAATAGCCACCTCCGAATCCGAAGATGCCTATCTGAAGGAATACGATGAAAAGCTGAAGAAATATCATATATTATTCTGTTGGTTGAATGAATTGACCATAGATGTAGCCACCTACGGCAGCTGCGATAATCACCCAGATTGGGTTGACGCCCAAAAGCCAGATCAGAAGGGCGGATAGAATAGGTATCCAGCAGTTGACAAGCGAAATCCTGGCGCTCTTGGCAAGCGAGAATGTTGGTACGGCTATCAATGCCACGACGGCAGGACGGATGCCTGCAAACAGGGCAGCCACCACCTTGTTGTCTTCAAACTGATGGAAAAACATGGCTATCGCCAAGATAATAAGGAATGATGGCAACGAAGCGCCGAAGGTGCAGACGATGGCTCCCGGTATCTTTGCCAACTTATATCCGAGTAGGGAACTCATATTGATTGCCAAGGCTCCCGGACAAACCTGGGTGGTAGCGATGGCATCCAGAAATTCCTCCTTCGTCATCCAATGATGCTTGTCAACGACTTCGGATTCTATAATAGGAATCATGGCATAGCCACCCCCAAAGGTGACTATGCCAATCTTCATAAATGTTTTGAATAATGTAAGATAACTTACGCTATTATTCATTTTTTACCTTTTTACTTTTTTACTTTTTACTTTTTCAAAGCTCTTTCTTCAATCCACTGACGTGCATTGACAAATGCCTCAATCCAAGGAGTTACCTCATCGTTGCGGCGATCTGCTGGATACCAGGCATTCTGCCATGGGAAGATGGCACGCTCCAAGTGTGGCATCATAGCCAAGTGGCGACCATCTGCAGAGCAGATACCTGCTACGTTGTAGTCACTGCCGTTAGGATTACCTGGATACTCTGCGTAGTTGTACTTCGCAATGATGTTGTAGTGATCCTCTGGCTCTGGCAAGTAGAAACGGCCCTCGCCGTGAGCTACCCAGATACCGAGCTTATCACCGCTCAGGCTACCGAACATCACACTGTCGTTCTGAGGAATGGTCAGACCGAGGAATGTACTCTCGAACTTCTTGGATGTGTTGTGGCAGAGGTGTGAACGATGCTTGTGCTCAGGATTGATGAGGTTCAACTCAACCATCAGCTGGCAACCGTTGCAGATACCGAGTGAAAGGGTATCCTCACGGGCATAGAACTTATCGAGTGCCTCCTTAGCCTTAGGATTGTAGAGGAATGCACCAGCCCAACCCTTGGCAGAACCGAGAACGTCGGAGTTAGAGAAACCACCGCAGAATACGATGAAGTTCACATCTTCCAGAGTCTCACGGCCAGAAATCAAGTCGGTCATCATCACATCCTTTACATCGAAGCCAGCGAGATACATTGAGTAAGCCATCTCACGCTCACCATTGGTACCCTTCTCACGGATGATGGCTGCCTTGATGCCAGATGGCTTGCGACGGTTAGCGTCGAGACCATAGCTAGAGAGAGTTCCCTTGAAGCCGTAACCGAAGTTCATCTCGATAGGCTGCTTCTTATAGTTGGTGTAGCGCTTCTTAGCCATACCATTCATACTCTGCTTGCGGTCGAGGAGATAAGATGTCTTATACCAGTCGTCGCGCAATGCATCGATATCGAACTCGTGCTCGAAGCCTTCCTTCTTGATGATGATCTTGCGGAGTTCAGGAGCAGGATAACCAATCTTGGCATAACCGATACCGTTCTCATCGAAGAATGCCTTCAACTCATCCTTGTGAGCATCGCTTACCTGGATGACAACACCTGGGTTCTCTGCGAAGAGAGTCTTGATGATGTCGGCATCTGCGATGTCGTGGAGGTTGATCTTCATACCACCCTCTACATTGGCGAATGTCATCTCGAGGAGAGTTGTAATCAAACCACCGGCGCTGATATCGTGACCAGCCATTACCCAACCACGGTTGATGAGTTCCTGTACAGCGTTGAAGCAGTCAACGAAGTACTCTGGGTTCTTGACGGTAGGAACATCGCTGCCCACCTTGCCCAGGCTCTG
>ERZ779999.169-NODE-169-length-12379-cov-6.05945_pt1 | contig 12379 bp, 8 predicted proteins | sample MGYA00511932_ERZ779999 | MGnify/ENA primary metagenome ERZ779999 (study PRJEB29588, sample SAMEA2145251) | human gut metagenome | biome: human gut; feature: human-associated habitat; material: faeces | place: Denmark | collected 2008/2010 ...
TCGGCCCCGGTCGTTTCGGGGGAGGCATTACATTACCAACGTAAAATTCAAGAACATATGAAAGTATTAAAATTCGGCGGAACATCGGTTGGTTCCGTAAAAAGCATCCTCAGCTTGAAACGTATCGTTGAAAACGAGGCTAAGAAACAGAGTGTAGTGGTTGTCGTGAGCGCGCTTGGCGGTATCACGGACAAACTCTTGCAAACCTCTCAACTTGCCCTCAAGGGTGATGAACAGTGGAAAGTAGAATTCGAAGCCATGGTTGATCGCCACCACAAGATGATAGATACCATCATCACCGACACTACAGACAGAGAAAACTTATTCAAATCGGTTGATGCCCTCTTCGAGCAGTTGAAGAGCATCTATTTTGGTGTGTACCTCATCCACGACCTCAGCGAGAAAACGCAGGATGCCATCGTGAGTTATGGTGAAAGACTCAGTTCCAAGATTGTTGCCACTTTGATTCGTGGAGCCAAATGGTTCGACTCCCGCAACTTCATCAAGACTGAGCGCAAGAACGGCAAAGGCAAGCATGTACTCGACAGCGAGCTGACCAACAAACTGGTAAAAGAAGCCTTTGCAGAAATTCCACGCATATCTCTCGTTCCGGGTTTTATCAGTCGTGACAAGAGCACAGATCGCACCACCAACCTTGGCCGTGGCGGTAGCGACTACACAGCTGCCATCATAGCAGCTGCCCTCGATGCAGAAGTGCTCGAAATCTGGACTGATGTAGACGGTTTCATGACCGCTGACCCACGTGTCATCAAATCAGCTTATACCATCAACGAACTGAGTTACGTTGAGGCGATGGAGCTTTGCAACTTTGGTGCAAAGGTCATCTACCCTCCAACCATCTACCCGGTTTGTGTCAAGAATATTCCTATCAAGGTTAAGAACACCTTCAACCCAGATGCTCCGGGCACCATCATCAAGAACAAGATAGATGGCGACCAGAAGCCTATCAAGGGTATCTCTTCCATCAACGGTACAGCGCTCATCACCGTAACCGGTCTTTCCATGGTCGGTGTGATTGGTGTAAACCGCCGTATCTTCACCGCTCTTGCCAACGAGGGCATCTCTGTGTTCATGGTGTCACAGGCATCATCAGAGAACTCAACCTCTATCGGTGTGCGCGAGCAGGATGTAGAAGAGGCTGTAAAGGTATTGAACAATGAGTTCCACAACGAGATTGCCGATGGTGCCATGTTCCCAATGCACGCAGAGAAGGGCTTGGCTACTATCGCCATCGTGGGTGAAAACATGAAGCATGCTGCCGGTATCGCCGGTAAGCTCTTCGGAACCCTCGGCCGTAGCGGTATTTCCGTCATCGCCTGTGCACAGGGTGCTTCAGAGACCAACATCTCGTTCGTAGTGAAGAGCGATTATCTGAGAAAGTCACTCAACGTACTCCACGACAGTTTCTTCCTTTCAGAATACAAGGTGCTGAACCTCTTCATCTGCGGTGTGGGTACCGTGGGCGGAAAGCTTATCGAGCAGATCAAGAACCAGTATGCCGACCTCATGGAGCGCAGCAAACTGAAGCTCAACGTGGTGGGTATCGCTTCTTCCAAGAACGCCATCTTCAACCGCGATGGTATTGATCTCGAGAACTACAGCGAGGAACTGAAGAAATCAGACCCAAGCACTCCAGAGGTTCTGCGCGATACCATCCTGGCGATGAACATCTTCAACAGCGTGTTTGTAGACTGTACTGCCAGCAAGGATGTGGCCGCTCTCTACCAGAGTCTGCTGGAGCACAACGTAAGCATTATCGCAGCCAACAAGATAGCTGCATCAAGCGAATATGAGAACTACGAGAAACTGAAGAAGACTGCCATCCAGCGTGGTGTAGTATTCCGTTTTGAGACCAACGTAGGTGCTGGTCTTCCTATCATCGGAACCATCAACGATCTCCGCAACTCCGGAGATAAAATCCTTAAGATTGAGGCAGTTCTCTCAGGTACGCTCAACTTTATCTTTAACGCCATCTCCAGCGTCGTCCCATTCTCTGAGACCGTGAGACTGGCTAAGGAGAAGGGCTACAGCGAGCCTGATCCACGTATAGACCTGAGCGGTATGGACGTGATTCGCAAGCTGGTGATTCTCTCCCGCGAGGCAGGTTACCGCGTAGAGCAGGAAGATGTAGAGAAGAACCTCTTCGTGCCAGACAAATACTTCAAGGGTTCGCTCGACAACTTCTGGAAGAAACTTCCTGAGCTCGATGCCGATTTCGAGGCTAAGCGTAAGGCGCTCGATGTAGAGCACAAACGCTGGCGCTTCGTTGCTACCCTGGATGGCGGCAAGACAAGCGTAGGTTTGCAGGCTGTAGGTCCTGAGCATCCGTTCTACAATCTGGAAGGTTCCAACAACATCGTGCTGCTCACCACCGAGCGCTATAAAGAATACCCTATGATGATTCAGGGCTATGGTGCCGGAGCCAGCGTAACTGCTGCCGGTGTATTCGCCAACATCATGAGTATCGCTAACATTTAACACTTAACATTAAAAGAAGAGATGAAACATATTATCATTCTTGGCGACGGAATGGCTGACCACCCGGTAGAAAGACTGGGTGGAAAGACACTCCTGCAATACGCCAATAAACCCTATATGGATATGCTTGCCAAGAAGGGCAAGACAGGAAGACTCGTTACCGTGCCAGATGGATTCCATCCGGGTTCTGAGGTAGCCAACAGCTCTATCATGGGCTATGACCAGAACGAGGTTTACGAAGGACGCGGACCGCTGGAGGCTGCCAGCATCGGCTATGAACTGGAGCCTACCGACCTTGCCCTGCGCTGCAACATCATCAATGTGCAGGACGGCAAGATTATCACCCACAACGGTGGTAATCTGGAAACGGAAGATGCGGATGTGCTCATCAAGTATCTCAACGATACCCTCGGCAAGAAATATCCTGATGTCAAGTTTGTTACCGGCATCCAGTATCGCCATCTTCTGGTGGTGAAGCACGGAAACAAGCATATCGACTGTGCCCCACCTCATGATCATCCCAACGAGGAATGGAATAAGCTGATGGTGAAACCTATCTTGCCGGAGATTGGAGGCGATGAGGGTCACATCAGCCGTCGTGATACAGCTGACCTTCTGAACCAGCTGATTCTCGAGAGTCAGGAACTCCTGGAGAACCATCCTTTCAATGTGGCGCGCAAGGAGCGTGGCGAACGAATGGCCAATCTTATCTGGCCTTGGGGCGGCGGTTACCGTCCGCACATGCTCACCCTCTCCCAGATGTATCCACAGATCAAGAAGGGTTCTGTGATTTCTGCCGTAGACCTAATTCGAGGCATCGGCCATTACGCCGGTCTGCGCAACATCATCGTTGAGGGCGCTACCGGTCTTGCCAATACCAACTATGAGGGCAAGGCAGCTGCAGCTATCCAGGCATTGAAGGACGGCGACGACTTCGTTTATGTTCACGTAGAGGCGAGCGACGAGGCAGGTCATGATGGCGATCTGGAGCTGAAGCTGAAAACCATCGAGAACCTCGACCAGCGACTCATCAAGCCTATCTTCGATGAGGTAAGCACCTGGGACGAGCCGGTATGCATCGCAGTTCTCCCAGACCATCCTACTCCGGTAGAGATACGTACCCACGTAAAGGAGCCTGTGCCTTTCATCATCTATTACCCTGGCATTGAGCCAGATAGCGTAGAGAAGTATGACGAGGTAAGCTGCGTGAGTGGCGGTTACGGCATGCTGCAGCTGCAGGAATTCATGAATGCCTTCATGGCGATCAATTTAAATCAACGGCTTCATGATAGTCCCCAGAGCTAATCATAAAGTTTAATGTTCAAATCTCAAAGTTAAAAGTAAAAAATGAAATATTATTCAACAAATAAGAAAGCACCCATCGCCGACCTTCACAAGGCGGTAGTTAAAGGTCTGGCAGAAGACCGTGGCCTCTATATGCCAGAAATCATCAAGAAGTTGCCACAGGATTTCTTCGACAACATCGAGAAACTCTCCTTCCAGGAGATTGCCTACAAGGTAGCTGATGCCTTCTTTGGCGAGGACGTTGATGCCGAGTCATTGAAGAAGATTGTATACGATACCCTGGCATTCGACTGCCCTGTAGTCGAGGTAGAACCAAACATCTACTCTCTCGAGCTGTTCCATGGTCCAACCCTCGCCTTCAAGGATGTGGGTGCGCGCTTCATGGCCCGTCTCCTGCAGTACTTCGTACGTCAGGAGGGCAAGGAAGAGGTGAATGTGCTCGTAGCTACATCGGGCGATACCGGTTCGGCTGTTGCCAACGGTTTCCTCGGCGTTGACGGCATCCATGTTTACGTGCTCTATCCTAAGGGCAAGGTGAGCAAGATTCAGGAGAGCCAGTTCACTACCCTCGGCCAGAACATCACAGCCCTCGAGGTAGATGGCGTATTCGATGACTGCCAGGCACTGGTGAAGTCTGCGTTCATGGATGAGGAGCTCAACAAGCACATGAAGCTCACCTCAGCCAACTCTATCAACGTAGCCCGCTTCCTGCCTCAGGCATTCTATTATTTCAATGCCTATGCCCGCATGAAGGAGAAGGGTCTCGCCGACAAGCTGGTTATCTGCGTGCCTAGCGGCAACTTCGGCAACATCACAGCCGGACTCTTCGGTCATGAGATGGGATTGCCTATCCACCGCTTCATCGCAGCCAACAACGCCAACGATATCTTCTACGAGTATCTGCAGACAGGCAAGTATAATCCACAGCCTAGCAAGCAGACCATCGCCAATGCCATGGACGTAGGCGACCCATCAAACTTTGCCCGCATCTACGACCTCTACAAGGGCGATCATGATGCCATCGCAGCCTACATCGGTGGTGCTACATACAAGGACGAGCAGATTGCAGAAACCATGAAGCAGTGCTACAATGAAACCAAGTATGTGCTTGACCCTCACGGAGCTTGCGGCTATCGCGCCCTGAAGGAGCAGTTGAAGCCAGGTGAGGTTGGCGTGTTCCTCGAGACCGCTCATCCAGCCAAGTTCAAGGAGAAGGTAGACAGCATCCTTGACAGCGACATAGAGATTCCTGCACGCCTTGCAGAATTCATGAAGGGTGAGAAGAAGAGCATCCAGATGACCAAGGATTTCGCATCATTCAAGAACTACTTGATGAACGAATAAACCATACATACGGAAAAGCCTTTCTCTTTCTCAAGGGGAAGGCTTTTCCCATTAAAATAAACTCAGACTCAGATTTGTCAGGACAGATGGGTCTTGAATTTTATAACAACAGAAAACGGGAAAAATTTATGAAGATTGTTATTCTAGACGGCTATGCCGCAAACCCGGGAGATTTGGATTATCATCTTCTGGAGAAACTGGGCGAGGTGGTAGTTTATCCTCGCACATCAGATGCAGAGAAAGTGGAACGTGCCAAGGATGCCGACATCATCCTTCTGAACAAGGTGCAGATAGATGCAGAGATGCTGGCGCAGCTTCCTAAACTGAAATACATCGGTATCCAGGCTACCGGTTTCAACGTGGTAGACATCGAGGCTGCCAGGAAACAGGGCATCATCGTAACCAATATTCCTGCCTACAGCACAGATAGCGTGGCGCAGATGACCTTTGCCCTCATCCTTGCCGTAACCAACCGCGTAGAGCATTATACCCAGGAGAACCGCAACGAGCGCTGGGCTTACAATAAGGATTTCTGTTATTGGGATACCCCACTGATGGAACTTGCCGGCAAGACCCTGGGTATCATGGGACTGGGCAATATCGGCATGAAAGTTGCCAACATCGCCCGCCAGTTTGGCATGAACATCTGTGCCTGCACCAGCAAGAATTCGAGCAATCTGCCTGAGTGGATCCAGAAGGTGAGCAAGGAGGGTTTGCTTGCCACGAGCGATATTCTCTCGCTCCATTGTCCGCTTTCTGATGACACCTATCATTTCATCAATAAGGAGAGTCTGGAGAAGATGAAGGATACCGCCATCCTGGTTAATACGGGTCGCGGTCCGCTGGTAGATGAGGAGGCCGTAGCTGCTGCCCTCCACGAAGGCAGTCTGGGTGCCTACTGTGCCGACGTGATGGCTCAGGAGCCGCCATCAAAGGAGAATCCGCTCTTCGGCGAGCCTAATGCCTACCTCACCCCTCATATTGCCTGGGCCACCTACGAGGCTCGCGAGCGCCTGAACAAGCAGGTTGCCGCCAACGTCAAGGCATTTCTCGAGGGCAATCCGATTAATGTCGTGAATAAGTAACAGAACTTCCGCAAGTAAAACATAGTATAACAAAGAAAGCGTTTCTGGTTCATCTCTTCGAACTAGAAACGCTTTTTTATATGCAATTAGATGCGCTTTTTCACCAACACATAGATGATGACGGGGGCGCCGAACAGCGGGGTGACGGCATTCAGGGGGATGATGCCACCATCCGACGGAAGGGTGCAGAAGAGATTGCAGAGAAGGGCAATGGCTGCACCCATCAGCATCGTGACGGGCAACAGACGGCGATGATTCTCCGTGCCGATGATGAGGCAGGCGATATGCGGCGTTGCCAGACCGATGAAGGCGATGGGACCGCAGAAGGCGGTAACCACAGCCGTAAGAAGACCGGTGATGATGAGCAGAACGATGCGCAGACGCCTGATGTTGAAACCCAGATTCTCGGCATACTGTTCGCCTAACAGCATGGCGTTCAGCGGTTTTACAAGGAGCAGAGACGCAGCCAGGGCAATGAGGGCCAACGGAATGAAGAACATCATCTGCTGGCTCGAAACATTGCCAAAGCTGCCCATGCCCCAAACCATATACGATTTCACGCCCTCTGCCGTGCTGAAGAAATTGAGCAATGAGATGGCGCTGCTGGCAAGATAGCCCACCATCAGTCCGATGATGAGCAGTACCGTATGGCTGCGCACAATGGCAGAAAAGAAGGTGATGATGCCCATCACCACCATAGCCCCAATAAAGGCTGCGATGAGGATAGCCAGGAAACCGCCGATGGCATAGTTGCCGGCATCGCCCAGAAATCCTACCCCTAAATCATCCAGGGCAATATTGCCGCCAAAGGCAAGCATCACGATGGCTACAGCCAGTCCGGCTCCGCTGCTGATACCGAATACGTCAGGACCCGCCAGGGGGTTGCGGAAGGCTGTCTGCAGGAGCAAGCCGCTCGTGGCGAGGGCTGCGCCCGAAAGCAAAGCGGCAATCGCCGCCGGCAGTCGCGATTCCAACAGAATATAGCGGTAGGTTTCGTCGGTCTGAGAGCCCGAAATAATCGCCCCCACGTCCTGCCACGGGATGTTTACACTCCCCCATGTCAGGTTGGCGAAAAACAGTATGATAATGGCGATTGCCCAAAAAACGATGGTTTTCATTCACTAAAACTATTTCTTGTAAAATCTCTGATTAAAGCCCTATTTCTTATAGAATCTCAATTTGCCGAACCGCTCGCCATGAGCCAGGATGATGAACTCTCTGAGCAGCAGTTCGGGATGGAAACTCGTAAGTTCGAAATAAGGTACCGTAGAGGTATCTACCTGATAGATATTACCCCGGCTGAAGGCAGCAAGAGCCTTGTAGCCGTCATATTCCTGAAGCAGTTGAGCCAGCGACAGAGGGGCACCACCGAAATACTTGAACGCCCATACATCCACCTGCTTTCCCTTCGCCAAGATTTGCTCCGGACTCATCGCCAGACTTCCGCTGTGTTCATCGTCCTCGAAGATATAACGGGCGTTGGCATCCTTCAGCAGAATACCGATAGTACTCTGACCTCCAGGCACATACCATACGTTGCCCATCTTTCTTTCGGTCAGGATGGAGAGGCCCTTCGGATACCCGGCTGCCTCAGCTTTCAGCTTCAGATATTCCTTTTCTATCTTCGCAAAGAGCGAATCTGCCTTTGGTTCGCAAGATGCAGCAAGAGCGGTCTTCGGTGCATTCCCGTCTTTTTTAAAGAGCATGCCGTAGAATTTCATCCATTCCGCCCTGCCCAGTGGCGAAGACTCCATATAGTCGGCAGCCTCGATGATGGGCACGTGCAGCTTGTCGAGCTTGCCATATCCTCCGCTGTTCTCGAAAGGCGAAAGTAGGATGGCTTCGGGTTTCAGGGCGATGATGCGCTCGATGTCGGGTGCCATGCTCGAACCGCAATCCTCGATAGGATTCTGAGCAGAAGTATTCCCGGAAAGAGCAGCCCTCTTCTTTACATCCGGAATATTGATGTAATCGAGATCGCAGACACCACGGATGGCCTGCTGGCAGCCCATTTCGTACATCAGCTGGCAATGGGGAGCGATGAAAATGGCACTCCTCTCCACCGGTGTGCGCACGGTATCGGTAGTGCATCTCGCCCCCGTGCTGTGCCTTCTGGCAAGCATCGCCACCGTCTTATCCCCCTCCTCTCCCTTCGGAATCAGGATGTAGCGATGCAGCATCGTTCCCGCCTTCCAGGGGTTGGCGATGATAGCCTCAGCATACTGATAATCAATGCCTTCTGCAGCATCGGAACTCTCTTCCCCATCACCATGTTTCACGATGGTGAGTAACTTGGCGTACTTCATCTCCAGGGTATCGCCAGCCTCCGCATCAGCAGCAGCCGTCTTTCCTCCCTGGCATGCCGCCATCAGCAGGGCCGCCGTAGCCCCACACAAAAGAATATACAGTTTTTTCATAATCTTACAAAATATGTGTGCAAAGATACGAAGAAATCTCCATTTTCCGTTTGTTTTCTCGAATATTCTTTGTACTTTTGCCCTCAAATTTAACTAACGCTACAATTTAATAAGTCAAAATGAAGAAGATTATCTGGGGCATAGCCCTTTTATTCAGTATATCGATGGTCGCCGGTGCGCATACCTGCTGTCATAATTCAGCACAGAAATGCGGCTGCAAGAGAGGTTATCCAGACCATCCGCGTCATCGTGATCAAGGTAGATTATAAGGACTAAGAATAATTGAAAATAATATGATGATTTTTACGCAATGAAACTTCTGGGAAGCCGAGAAAATGCAGTTTTTCTTGCCAAGATTCCCTTACCCCCCATTTTCTATTCTATCACTACCACTACCTCGCTGCCCCTGACCATCGCCTTCTTCACGCGGTCGAAGAGTTGGAGGAAGCGTTCCTGACTCTTGAGTACGAAGCCGGGAGCATGAGCCTCGCCGATGAGGATGCCACCCTGGCGCAGACGGAACGGACCATTGCCCGGCTGCATCATGGGACAAGGAAGGGCATAAAGTTCTTCCAGACACCCGAACTCATGACTCTTGCGCTCCATTCGGCAAAGCTTGCAGGTTTCGGGGAGAGGAAGAGAGGAAGATGAAGAAGAATCATCCCTTATCGGTTCGAGGAAAAGCATCTGGCGGGCGAAGCATTTGCATTTAGCCACCATGATGTGATATTCACCCGGCTCCAGACAGCCACCCTCGCGCTCCATCGTATCACAAATGTACTGATGGCCTGCAACGATACCCTGACGATTAACTACTTCCTGACTAAGGCGACCAACAATGGCGCCATGATCTCTACGAAAACGATTTAAAAACAACTTTATCATAACACGCAACAACTTAAAAACAACAATAGAAAAACATTTGAAATTCACATTCACTTTCACATTTTCTGAACGTAAAACGACTGGTAATAATCAGACAAATCCTTGCAACCTTCCGGCAACTGATGGTACACTAGCTGAGGGAACATTTCCTTCAGTTTCATATAAAGACCGATGCCCGGTTTGTCCTGATCAGGCCACATGTGAAGATTCCTTCCCGCTAAAAGATTGCGACATTCTTCATTACAAAGCGTAGCACTCGGGATGGCTATTGCCTTGTAACCCATAGACATAGCGCTCCAGCAGTCGGTACATCCCTCGGTAATAACCAATGGCTCTTTTTCTGCCACCTGCGGCAAGATCTGCATCCCATATACCATCGGCTTGCTACCTGGTGCAAACTTAAACCGCGGTTTTTCTTCAGTCTTATCTCCCAGATATCTGCTCTGAACCGTCAGCAGATTGCCATGAACGTCATAATAGGGAATCAACAGGGAAGGACCATCAAAAAACTTTCCACCAAAGCGATAGCCAGCAATGGAGAAATCTGTGCTCACCACTCTACACCAATAGATATATTCCGGGCGCAACTTTCTCTGATAGAACAGGAAATCCCTGGCTTTATCTGTCAGTTTCTTACCCATGAGCATACGCATCAGATAATCTACGTCAGGCTTATGCTGAAACTCGCCCCTGAGATTGAGCCTGTCCGTATCACATTCAGATTTTCTATGCTCAGCAACAGCTTTATCCCGATGAGGCACATCCTTACGGTTTCCCGCAGAATGATTACCGGCGCTGATATTGAATCTTCTGCACAGCCATTGGCAAGCCTCCGAAAAAGAGAGATTCTCCCGTTTCATCACCAGGTCGATATTATCTCCACCCCACCCGCATGCAAAGCAATGACAAGTGTTGGTGGATGTCCAGAAATGCAAACTCGGATGGGTATCATTATGACTGATACAAAGGGCATTATGATACCGCAAACCCATTCCCAATTCATCAGCAACCTCCAGGATGCTGATAGCTCTCAGTTTAGAGAGCGTATTTGAATCAATATATTCTGCCATCTTCTAATTGTCTTTTTTAATATTACCATCACCAATAGTGCCTTTCTGCAGCGTCTTTCTAAGCACCTTTCTATCCTCGCCCTTTGCTGGTTTTTCGAGCCATCCCCATCTGCGCCAGTTGCACACCATGTTGCGGGCAGGCGTCTTGAGCTCCTTCTGCTTCAGAAATTCCTCCAGGAACTGATAAGAGAATTCCTGCGGCAACTCGCTGAAATAGTCTACAGTATGATAAGGCTCTCCTTCGCCCTCGGCAGATATCTGCTCGAAAGCCTTGCCCCACCGCTGCAACATATTCTGCAAGATGCGGTCGGCACAAGCCAGATAGGTCTGCCTGACCAGTTTCCGGATTTCCTTCTCGCTCTTCTTCCCTTCCACTTTGTAAAGCACTTGCATGAGGGCAGCGATGCGGAAGGCTGAAACCGAACTGCGCTTGTAGAAGACATCCATCGACTTGGACATGGTTTTCACCACCTGCTGGCGGCAGTCGTTACACCATTTTACCACCGTCTTGTAGAGCCAGCTCATATCTTCCTCTATCTCCTGATGGAATTTTCCATCTTCCTCGTAGCACAACCCGAAGAGCTTATCCAACGTATTCTCCAGCTCATTACGCTGCATATCGGTCAACGCCTGAAACTGTGGCGGATTGTCGCCCAGATGACTGATGAGCGGGCATAAGATGGTTCGGGTTACGGCACCGCCCTCAATGGCAGCCTTGTTCATATATCTGCTCACCGCACTCTGAGTGCCGCAGAAAACGAACGACAGCAAGGCATCTACCATGGCACTATAGCTGGATTCGCTCATGAAATCCTGACCATAGACGCTGCCCAGATCGTATGCCGTCTTGATAACCTGCGAGAGGTCGGCAAACTGGCGCTTGGCAGAATGCACGATGGCAGAAATCTCATCGGCAAATTCGAAGAGCGTCTTCGGAGCACCATAGAGCTTGACGGCTGCATCGCATCGCTTGATAAACATGGTGAGCGATACGGTTTCGGGCAGGATGGTGATGTCGGTCTTCGGTTCGGGTGGCAGCTTGCCGTCCTTCTTTCCCTGGCGTCGCTTCAGGGCAGCATACTCCTGCTCCTTGGCTCTCATTTCGCTGTCGCGCTCGATGAAAGGTTTCATCAGGGTACGCATGATGTATCTGGCAAACGACTTTCCGCTCGACTGCTCGCCCTCTACGATAACCTGCAGCACGATGGCCGATTTTTCTCCCTGATTATCATACACATACTGTATTCTGACACGTGTAAGATAAACGCTGAGCATGGCAGCAGCCACCACCAGCGTAGGATACTTGAGGTCAGAAGGCGAAGTGATCATCCATTCTCTGATGCCCGACGGATAATCCTTATCGGCAATCAGATGATGCATGGGCATCTCTTCATTCTCTTCAGCCTGTTCAGCCAGCTTTTTTCCTATCAACCCAGATGATACCTTGTTATTGATTCCGCCCTTGGTATCCTCAGGCTTTGCCACTGGATTAGTCCGAGACGCTTCCTGTGGAGGTATTTTCTTTACTTTTTCCATAATCAACAAATATTGATTTTTTCTGAATGCAAAAGTAAGGAAAAAAAGCCTCCCAGGCAATAGGCGTCCTGCCGGTTCGCCTCCTACTAAGCCTCATCGCCGGCAACTAAGCCTTCCGCTAAGCCTCCAGCTCATCTGAAGGCAAAAAAAAAGCACTCTTTGCTTGCAAACGAAGCAAAAAGTGCTGATACTGTATTATTTCTAAAAAATCTTCTGTTCAGATATGTTCCTATTCATT
>ERZ779999.174-NODE-174-length-12256-cov-10.7231_pt1 | contig 12256 bp, 10 predicted proteins | sample MGYA00511932_ERZ779999 | MGnify/ENA primary metagenome ERZ779999 (study PRJEB29588, sample SAMEA2145251) | human gut metagenome | biome: human gut; feature: human-associated habitat; material: faeces | place: Denmark | collected 2008/2010 ...
CAACGCCGTGGTTTGGGTGAACAGCAAGGAAGAACTTGCCGGACTCAGCGATGCCGACATCGCACAGTGCAAGAAAGACGCAGAAAGCCTGGGCAACAAGGCTCCATACTGCATAGTCATCGTGAATACTACCCAGCAGGCTATCCTCACCAATCTCCAGAACCGTGAGCTCCGCCGCAAGGTTTATATGGCAAGCATCCACCGTGCCGACGGCACCGACCCTAAGTTCAACACCTTCCCTATCGTAACCGAGATAGCCAAGCTCCGTGCCGAGAAGGGACAGTTGATGGGCTACAGCACCTATGCTGACTATTCACTGGAGAAGACGATGGCAAAGAATGCCAAGAACGTAAACAGCTTCCTGCAGAGCCTCATCAAGGAATACGCTCCTAAGGCAGATGCCGAGACCCGCGAAATCGAAGCTTACGCACAGAAGAGCGAGGGCAAGGACTTCAAGCTCCAGCCATACGACCGCTTCTACTATTCTGCGAAGATGAAGAAGGAGATGCTCAATATCTCTGACGATGAAATCAAGCCTTACTTCAATGTGGATAGCGTTCAGATAAACGGTGTATTCTATGCTGCTCATCGCGTATATGGTCTGAACTTCAAACAGCGCAAGGATATTCCTACCTATCACCCGGATATGAAGGTATTCGAGGTAAGCGACAAGAGCGGCAAGCCTATCGCCCTCTTCTACAGCGACTACTTCCGTCGCCCAACCAAGCGTGGCGGTGCCTGGATGAGTGCCTTCGCCAAGCAGAGCGACAAGTGGGGACAGTTGCCTATTATCTATAATGTATGCAACAATGCCAAGGCTCCAGAGGGTCAGCCTACACTGATTACCTGGGATGAGGTTTGCACCATGTTCCATGAGTTCGGTCACGCTCTCCACGGCATGTTGTCAAAGTGCGGTTACAATACCCTTTCTGGCACAGCAGTGGCTCGCGACTTCGTGGAAATGCCATCACAGTTTAACGAGTCATTTGCCAGCATTCCTGAGATTTTCGACCACTATGCCCGTCACACAGAGACCGGTGCAGCGATGCCAGCAGATCTGAAGGAGCGCATGCTGAAGAGCATCAACTTCCAGCCAGCCTATGCTTTGGGTGAGAACCTTGCAGCTACCTGCCTTGATCTGGCTTGGCACGAGTTGACGCCAGACGAGATTCCATCTCCATATATGGCAGGTGCGTTCGAGAAGGAAGCCCTCAATAATGTGGGCCTGCTCAATTCCCAGATTCCTCCTCGCTACTCTACCACCTATTTCAATCACGTATGGGGTGGCGGTTATGCTGCCGGTTACTACAGCTATCTCTGGACAGAGGTGCTCGCCGTAAACGTGGCAGATTACTTTGCCAAGCACGGTGCCTTGGATCCAGCCATCGGTCAGGCTTTCCGTGACAAGATTCTGAGCCGTGGTAACACCAAGGATCAGATGGAAATGTTCACCGATTTCACGGGTATGAAGGAACCTGATGCCTCTGGTTTCCTGAAGGCAAGAGGATTGTAAGAAAGAAAATCATATAAGAAAAAAGCGTCCCCCCAAAAAATCAGGAGGACGCTTTTTTCTTATATAAAGCTTTATCAACTACTTCACCGCTTTAGGAGTCCAGTTCTTCAGGAATCGGAGTGTCTTCTGCTCATCGTAGCCCTTGCCCTGCTCCAGGAAGCTGGAATCCTGGATATGGAGAACATTGCCATTCTCGTCCAGAACCACGAAGACTGGGAAACCGAAACGCTGAGGACTGTTCAATCGCTTCATCAGCTGCGCAGCCTTCTCAACAGAAGCATCGCCTTCCTTCTTGCGAGGATTGTAATTCACGTGAAGATACACGAAGTTATCGTTCACCGCCTTGTTCACCGCCGTATCCTTCTCTACGAAATCGGCAAAGCGCAGGCACCATGGGCACCAGTTGCCACCCACCTGACAAATCACGAACTTGCCCTCAGCCTTCGCCTTCTGCAATCCCTCGTCTATCTGAGTCATCGGGTCGATAGTCTCATTATACACTCTCTTCAATGCTCCCTGAGCATGCGCCATCATCACGACAACCGTCATCATGAAGGCAATGGTAATCATTCTTTTCATACGATATCTCTATTTTTTCTAATTCATTATATACAATACATTTTATCAATCATACATCGCAGGACTTACATTTCGAATGGAGTCAACACATTCCGAAGCTTTTCGAAATCGGATTTCGAGATTCGTCTGCCCCGAAGACTTCTCACCTGCGGATAATCCTCAAAATAAGACTCCTGGGTGGTGTACCAGCGATGAGAACGGAGCTCGCGAACCAGAGCCAGTTTCGATTCGATGCGGCGGGCAAAGCTGGGATTCACACGCGAAAGATAATGCTTGCCATCCTGCATTTCGATGGCAAGCATCAGATAGGTTTGCGGTCCCTTCGCCTTCTGCCTCTCCTCAACCCGCTCACTCACCTTCCAGCCCTTGGTAGAAGTCATCACCCGGATATCCCAACCATATTTCCTGTTCAGATTATCCATCATCCCCCTGAACACGATGCCGTGAGGAGCCGTATCCTTCAAACCGGTAAAGCCGATGATGTAGTGAATCATCTCGTGGAGCAGGACGCTCTTTGCCTGCCGGTCGGTCATATCGTAATACGTACTCATGGAAAGCTTGAAATCATAGAGTTTGGTGCGCCCCCATCGGGTGGCACGCTTGTAGGCAAGCTGTCCCAAACGGGTCTTGGCACGGGTCAGCCCCAACTCCGGAACGGGCAGTTTGCCGCCGAAGTAGTCGTGGTCGAAACGCCGAAACCACTCTTCCATCCATTCTACTGTTACAATCATGGCGGCAAAGGTACAGCATTTTGCTCATAAAACAAAAATAAATCACGAAAAACTGGTTCAATTTGGTTCATTTTGTTTCACTGCCAGCATATTAACACAAATACAGACTCAGTACTCTTCTGGAAGAGCGCTGAAAGCTATCTGGCCATTCCAAAGAGTTTCTTCTTCAAGGCAAGATGGAAGAACTATGACTTCGACAGAAGCATAGAACAGCTTACCATGCTCCTCAACAAGATGGGCGAGACACATTCCCTGCATAACAACGCAGCCCATCTTGCATATATTACGAATAAATATGCAGAAGCTTAGACTTCTGTATCTCCATATCAAACTTTTTTAGCCTCTGCAACAGGATTGTAGCTTGCAGAGGCTATTTTTTTGTATTTTTATAGCATTTTCTTATCGAAAATGAGTAACTTTGCAGCCAAATTTAAACGATAAAATGAACAAGACTGCACAGCACATCATAGACATACAAAATGTGTCGAAAAGATTCGGCGAGAAAACAGCCCTCAACAACATTAATCTCTTTGTGAGAAAGGGTGAATTCATGACCATTCTCGGTCCCTCGGGATGCGGAAAAACTACTCTTCTGAGACTCTTAGCAGGATTCGAAACAGCCACAGAAGGCGTGATTACCATCAGCGGCAACGACATTACCAACCTGCCACCCTACAAACGAAACGTGAACACGGTGTTCCAGAAATACGCCCTGTTCCCTCACCTCAATGTATTTGACAACATCGCTTTCGGCTTGAAACTCAAGAACACGCCGAAGGACCAGATCATGCCTAAGGTGAAGCGTGCCCTGAAGATGGTGAACATGAGCGATTACGAATACCGCGATGTAAACTCGCTTTCGGGTGGACAGCAGCAGCGCATCGCCATCGCCCGTGCCATCGTCAACGAGCCGGAAGTGCTCCTGCTCGATGAACCGCTGGCTGCACTCGACCTCAAGATGAGAAAAGACATGCAGCTGGAGTTGAAGGAGATGCACGACCGTCTGGGAATCACCTTCGTATATGTTACCCACGACCAGGAAGAAGCATTGACCCTGAGCGACACCATCGTGGTGATGAGCGAGGGAGAAATCCAGCAGATTGGAACACCTACCGATATCTACAACGAACCAGCCAATTCGTTTGTGGCTAATTTCATCGGCGAGAGCAACATCCTCTGCGGAACGATGATCCACGACTGTCTGGTAAAGGTTGCCGGATCGGAGATTCCTTGTGTGGATAAGGGATTCGGATGCAACCAGGAGGTAGATGTAGTGATCAGACCGGAAGACATCGAGGTGAGCACCGACACAGAGCACGCCCAGTTTGTCGGCAAGATTACATCATCCATCTTCAAGGGCGTACACTACGAGATGCTTGCCGAAAGCGACAAGGGTTGCGAATTCCTGATTCAGAACTACAAGCATTTTGAGGTGGGACAGACCATCGGCATGAGCGTGATTCCCGACAACATCCACATTATGAAGAAGGAGCGTACCACCAACACCTTCGAAGCAAAGGTGAATGGCGACGGCACCATCGAGTTCCTGGGCTGCGAATACCAGATAGAAATTCCGGAGGATAAGAAGAATCTGATTCATACCGATGAAGACGGCAAGGAAGTGATCAATGTCAACGTGGATTTCGGAAAGATCGAACTCTTCGACAACGAGAGCGAAGGAACCTTCACGGGCGACATCAGCTTCATCCTTTACAAGGGCGACCACTATCACCTGACCATCGACACCGACTGGGGCGAGAAGCTCTATGTGGATACACAGGATGTATGGGATCTGGGCGACCACGTAGCAATCACCATTCCTCGAGAGAATATTACTTTTTAAATTAAAAAATTGCAGATCAGAAATTGAAACTCATTAAGTTTATCTCTTCGCGACAGAGTTGGTCGATTCCATACGCCATCTTCGCGGCAATTTTCGTGGTGCTCCCCTTGCTGCTCATCGTGTTCTTCGCATTCACCGATGAGTATGGTCACATCACACTCTATAATTTCCAGAAATTCCTGGCGCATCCCGAAGCCATCAATACCTTTGTGTATTCCATCGGAATCGCCTTTCTCAACACCCTGCTCTGTATCCTGCTGGGCTATCCGGCAGCGTATATCCTCACGCAGACCAAGATGAAGTATGCCAATACCATCGTGATGCTCTTCATCCTGCCCATGTGGGTGAACATCCTGGTGAGAACACTCGCCACCGTGGCACTCTTCGATTTCGCCGACCTGCCACTGGGCGAGGGAGCACTGCTGTTCGGTATGGTATATAACTTCATCCCCTTCATGATTTATCCTATCTACAACACCCTCCAGAAGATGGACCGCAGTTATATCGAGGCAGCTGAAGACCTGGGCGCATCGCCTTGGCAACAGTTCTACAAGGTGATATTGCCCCTGTCGATGCCGGGCGTGGCAAGCGGAATTCTGATGGTGTTCATGCCAACCATCTCAACCTTCGCCATCTCAGAGCTGCTCACGATGAACAACATCAAGCTCTTCGGTACCACCATCCAGGAGAACATCAACAATTCGATGTGGAACTATGGTGCAGCCCTCTCGCTCATCATGCTCTTCCTCATCGGTGCCTCTACCCTCATCGCAGGCGACGGCAGTAAACAGGAAGGAGGTATCAGATGATGAAATCACTATTTACCAGGGATATGATGAAGAAGATATTCTGTCAGGGTTATCTGTGGCTGCTCCTGCTGCTGCTCTACTCCCCTATCCTCATCATCGTGATCTTCTCGTTTACCGAGGCCAGGGTCATGGGCAACTGGACGGGCTTCTCGCTGCAGCTCTACAAGAATCTCTTCGTAGAAGGCACCCACCACTCGCTCACGGCGGCACTCATCAATACGATTACCATCGCACTAATCACCGCCACCGTATCTACGATTTTCGGAACCCTCACCGCCATCGGAATCTACAATCTGAGAAACCGGTATGCGAGAAACGCCATCCAGTTCGTCAACAATATCCCGATTCTGAACGGCGACATCATCATCGGTATTTCGCTCTTCCTGCTCTTCATCACGCTGGGCATTCCGCAGGGCTACACCACGGTGGTTCTCTCTCACATCACCTTCTGTCTGCCCTACGTCATCCTGAGTGTGATGCCTAGACTGAAGCAGATGAACCCGAACCTCTATGAGGCGGCACTCGACCTGGGTGCTTCTCCGATGCAGGCATTGCGCAAGGTGATTATTCCGGAGATTCTTCCCGGTATGATTTCGGGTTTCATGCTCGCCATCACGATGAGTATCGACGATTTCGCCGTCACCATCTTCACCATCGGAAACGAGGGATTGGAAACACTCTCCACCTTCATCTATGCCGATGCCAGAAAGGGAGGCCTGACGCCGGAACTTCGTCCGCTGAGTACGATCATCTTCGTATTGGTGCTCGTGATGCTGATTATCATCAATCGTCGTTCGGATAAAAACAAGAAGAAATAAGAATGAAGAACAAGATATTTTTAGGAGTTAAAGGAGTTAAGACAATTGCTTTTCTCTTCCTGAGCCTGCTGATGATTCTGCCGCTCTCTTCCTGTTACAATAAGGAGAACAGAGAGGAGATTCTGAAGGTTTACAACTGGGGAGATTACATCGATGAGGATATTCTTGCTGAATTTCCGAAATGGTATGAGGAGCAGACGGGCAAGAAGATCCGCGTCATCTACCAGACCTTCGACATCAATGAGGTGATGCTCACCAAGATTGAGCGTGGTCACGAAGATTATGATGTGGTGTGCCCATCAGAATACATCATTGAGCGAATGCTTCGCAAAGACCTTCTGCTGCCTATCGACACCGCTTTCGGCAAGACGCCGAATTATCTCAAGAACGTGTCGCCTTACATCGTGAAGCAGATTGACGCCACCTCGAATCATGACAGAATTGCCCACAATTATGCCGTTCCGTATATGTGGGGAACCTGCGGTATCCTATATAATAAGGTACACGTACCTATAAAAGATGCGCAGACCTGGGGCACGCTGTGGAGTCCCAGATATCGTGGCAAGCTCCTGATGAAGGATTCCTACCGCGATTCTTACGGCACCGCCCTGATCTGGGAGCACCGCAAGGAACTGGCTGCCGGCAAGGTGACCGTTCCGGAACTGATGAACGATTATTCGCCAAAAGCAGTTGCCATCGTAGAGAAACAGCTGAAAGCACTGAAACCGAACATTGAGGGATGGGAGGCTGATTTCGGCAAGGAGACGATGACCAAAGGCAAGGCTTATCTGAACATGACCTGGAGCGGTGATGCGGTCTGGGCGATAGAAGAAGCCGGGAAAGTGGGCGTAGATCTTGGATACGAAGTTCCTAAGGAGGGAAGCAATGTATGGTTCGACGGATGGGTGATTCCGAGGTATTCCCGCAATCCGAAGGCAGCTTCCTACTTCATCAACTATCTCTGCCGAGAGGATGTGGCTCTCGCCAATATGGAAACCACGGGATATGTAAGCAGTATAGCGGGCAAGAAGGTCTTCGAAGCAATGAGCGACAAGGAGGCTTATCCTGAGACGGTGAATCTGGCTTATTTCTTCGGAGAGGAAGGCAGAAAGGCGCATCTCAACCCGATTATGTATCCTGACAGCACGGTAGTGGCAAGATGTGCGATGATTCATGATGCCGGCGATCATACTCCGGAAGTTCTGGATATGTGGTCGAAAGTAAAGGGTGACAACCTGGGTGGTGGCATCGTGATTTTCCTTCTTGCAGTGGTCTTGGGCTTAACCGTCTTCGTTTCTATCAAGAAAATCGAGCACTACAAGCACAGAAGATTGTCGAGAAAGCATCGCAGACACCACATTATAAAAGTTAAAGGGTAAAAAAGTAAAAGGATAAAAGCTCATACCCCTCACGCCCTGCACCAACGGTCACCGGCCGAAGGTAAAGGGCAGAAGCATGCTTTACTCCTCACGCCCTGAAAGGGCAGAAGCTCCTAGCCCAGGGCAACACCCTGGGTATAATGTCAGTCAACAAGACGCCCTGAAAGGGCAAAAGCCTTCTTTTTAGGGGGAAAATGAAGTTTTTTGAGAAAAAAGTGAAAAAAGATGCAGAAAAATTTGGTGGAATGAAAAAAAAGCACTACCTTTGCACTCGCTTTTAAGAACAAAGCTTTTATCAAATAAAGAAAGTTCGCAAATCAAAAGCTTTTGGGTAGTTACCAGAGTGGCCAAATGGGGCAGACTGTAAATCTGCTGGCTATGCCTTCGGTGGTTCGAATCCATCACTACCCACTTTTCCCAAAAATAACTCAAAGATATAAAGATCCGGTTTTCATTATGAGAATCGGATTTTTTGTTTTTATATTATCCACAGATAATACAAAACGAAAAAGCGATGGATTTCTGCAATCCATCGCTTTTCATATTTCTCTACCAAAAGATTAGTCTTTCAAACTCTCCTGATACCAGTCGAAGAGTTTCTTCACACCATCCTCGATCTCTACCTTGTGAGTCCATCCAAGGCTGTGAAGCTTATCTACTGAGATGAGCTTTCTTGGGGTTCCATCTGGTTTGCTGGCATCAAACTCAACCTCACCCTCGAAACCTACGGCCTTTACTACAAGCTCTGAAAGCTCACGGATGGTGAGCTCCTTGCCGGTGCCCACATTGATGTGGCAGTTGCGAATCTCACCGAGAGATGGGATAGCACCACCACGACCCTCAGAGTTGTTTCTATCCACAGCACCATCTACCTTGGCACCATAGAATACAGAACTGTATTTCTCGATACCGATGATGTCCTTGAAATCCACATTCAAGAGCACATGCACGCTGGCATCTGCCATATCCTCGCTCCAGAGGAACTCACGAAGCGGTGTTCCGGTTCCCCAGAGCACTACCTTATTATCATAGATACCATAAAACTCCAATGCCTTCAGAATGCGCTCATGAGAGTTGCTTCCATCCACATTGCCCTCGCCGATGATGGCACGGAGCTTGTCTGTAGGATTGATAGGACGCTTGTTCATATCTACCTCGATGCTGTGCCAGTCGCCATCGTGAATGAGCTTGGCAAGATAAATCTTGCGCATCATCGCAGGCATCACATGGCTGTTCTCCAGGTGGAAGTTATCGTTCGGACCATAGAGGTTGGTTGGCATCACAGCGATATAGTTGGTACCATACTGAAGATTGTAGCTCTCGCACATCTTCAGTCCGGCAATCTTGGCGATGGCATATTCCTCGTTGGTATATTCCAAAGGAGAAGTAAGGAGCACATCCTCCTTCATTGGCTGCGGAGCATCCTTCGGATAGATGCAGGTAGAGCCCAGGAAGAGGAGCTTCTTCACACCATGAGAATAAGCGTTACTGATTACGTTGCACTGCATCTTCATGTTCTGCATGATGAAGTCGGCACGATAGAGCGAATTCGCCATGATACCGCCCACGAAGGCTGCAGCCAAGACCACAGCATCCGGCTTCTCCTCATCAAAGAACTTCTCTACTGCATACTGGTCGGTCAAGTCGAGTTCTTTGTGAGAACGACCCACCAGATTGTGATAGCCTCTCTTCTCGAGGTTATTCCAGATAGCAGAACCCACGAGTCCGTGGTGTCCTGCTATATAAATCTTAGAATCTTTTGATAACATTGATTATTATTGTAAACTATCAACCGTTAACTATCAACTGTTAACTATTACTTAACAATACCCTTCTCCAAGTATTCCACGAGGTTGCAGCGAACCTTCTCACCGGCAGCCTCGGCAGCCACCTTTGCCATATCGCTCTCTACCATGATCTTGACGAGATCCTCGAAAGATGTGGTGTTCGGATTCCAACCGAGCTTAGCCTTAGCCTTTGTTGGGTCACCCCAGAGGTTCACCACGTCGGTAGGACGATAGAAATCTGGAGAAACCTCAACGAGAGTCTTGCCGATAAGTTCCTCAGGACCCTCAACGCAGATACCCTTCTCGTTCTCATTCTTGCCTTCCCACTTCAGTTCGATGCCTACGTGGTGGAAAGCCAACTGGGCGAACTCACGAACTGAGTGCTGCTTACCTGTTGCAATCACGAAGTCCTCTGGCTTCTCTGCCTGGAGAATCAACCACATACACTCTACGTAATCCTTGGCATAACCCCAGTCACGGAGAGAATCCAGGTTACCGAGATAAAGCTTGCTCTGCTTGCCCTGCTTGATACGGGCTGCAGCCAATGTAATCTTGCGGGTTACGAAAGTCTCACCACGGCGCTCACTCTCGTGATTGAAGAGAATACCCGAGCAGCAGAACATATTGTATGCCTCACGATACTCCTTGACAATCCAGAAGCCATACTGCTTGGCTACTGCGTATGGAGAATAAGGATGGAATGGAGTGTTCTCGTTCTGAGGAACCTCCTCTACCTTACCATAAAGCTCAGATGTAGAAGCCTGATACATACGGCAGGTCTCGGTCAAACCGCACTGGCGGATAGCCTCCAGGATACGGAGCACACCTGTTGCATCTACGTCGGCAGTAAACTCAGGAGAGTCGAAGCTCACCTGTACGTGGCTCTGAGCTGCGAGGTTATAAACTTCGGTTGGTTTCACCTTGTTCATCACCTGGATGATGCTCATAGAGTCACCGAGGTCGGCATAATGAAGGTGAAAGTTTGGGGTACCCTCCAAATGTGCGATGCGCTCGCGATAATCGGTAGATGAGCGACGGATTGTTCCGTGAACATCATACCCCTTACTCAACAACAATTCGGCTAAGTAAGAGCCATCCTGACCTGTGATACCTGTAATTAAAGCTACTTTTCTATTTTCCATTTACTTCTTTATATATGATAAATTAATAAATTCGTTGCAAAAGTACGACTTTTTTCTCAGACTATCAAACTTTCTGTCATTTATTTACTTTTTTCTCTAACATTGAACCGTCTGCGTCTCCGGCCAGTTCACCAGATACAGCATTTCCGTAGCTCGCGTAAAGGCGGTATAGAGCCAGTGGATATAGTCGGGATTGAGCATATCATCCGTCATATAACCCTGATCCACATACACATGTGCCCACTGTCCGCCCTGCGCCTTGTGGCAGGTTACGGCGTATGCGAATTTCACCTGCAGGGCATTGAAGAACTGATCCTGTCGGATTGCCTTCATCCTATCTGCCTTGAGCGGAATATCCTGATAATCCTCTTCTATCTGATGGAAGAGCTGCTCCTGCTGTTCATGGGTCAGGGCAGGTGCCTCGCTCGTCAATGTATCCAGCAGCACCGTAGCTTCCAGCTCATAGTTGCCGTAATCGGGAAACTGGAGCAGCAGCGTGGCAAAGCGGAAGCCATAGAGGTCAATGCGGCGGCGCACCTTCAGCACTTTCGCCCGATCGCCATTCGCCAGAAAAGCAGGAATCTCGTTGCTTTGAAGTTTATTATTACTCTTCCTCTCTTCTTCCATCCAGTAATAATTGTTCTTCACAATCATCAGGATATCGCCCTGCGAAAGCTCTTCCTCCCTATCCAGCACCATATTGCGGATGCCCTGATTGAAGATGTTTGCACGCTTGTTGCTGCGAGTCACCACGATGGTATCGTCCAGACCCACATGGTGATAGCTGTCGGCCAAAGCCTCTATCAGTTCGGCTCCAGGCATCGGCTTGATATCCGAATAGCCAGCGAAATGAATCTTCGGAAGTTGGGTAATGTCATCGTGCGTAATCATCTGTCTGATCATCGTGGCATTATAGAGAATACCCGATTCCTCGCTCTGTCGGAGCACCTCGTTCAGATCACATTCATACACCTTCAGTCCATATCCCTCCAACATCGCTGCATGCAGGGCTGGCGATTCCTCCTCGCCTATAGGAGGCAACTGCGCCTTGTCACCTATCAGCAGCAAGCGGTCGTTCCGTCCCTGATACACGAAATGCACCAGGTCATCCAACAGGCATCCGCTTCCGAAGCTCATCCCTCCCAATCCCATATTGGCAATCATCGACGCCTCATCTACCATGAAAAGCGTATCGGTATAGAGATTATCATTCAGATTAAACTGTCCCTCTACCCCCGAAAACGATTTTTCACGATAGATACGGCGATGGATGGTATAGGCAGGCGAACCGCTGTTCAGCGAGAACACCTTCGCAGCCCTACCCGTAGGTGCCAGGAGCATCACCTTCTGACGAATCTCCTTCAGGGTCCTGACGATGGCACCCGAGAGCGTTGTCTTACCCGTACCCGCACTACCTCGTAGAATCATCACGGCATGCGGATCTCTATCGGTAAGGAACTCAGCAAACACCTCCAGGGCATGTGCCTGTTCCTGGGTTGGCGGAAAGCCAAATTGCTGCAATATCTTATATTTTAGCTCGTCTATTATCATCAATTTGTTATTTATCCTTTAATAATTAATAATTTCAACACCAAATATTTTGCGTTGTCTCCGTTTTGCATTATCTTTGCAGAGGATAATCAAAAAAGTTGTAT
>ERZ779999.182-NODE-182-length-12016-cov-10.0953_pt1 | contig 12016 bp, 6 predicted proteins | sample MGYA00511932_ERZ779999 | MGnify/ENA primary metagenome ERZ779999 (study PRJEB29588, sample SAMEA2145251) | human gut metagenome | biome: human gut; feature: human-associated habitat; material: faeces | place: Denmark | collected 2008/2010 ...
GATATCCATATATTGGTCAAGTCCTGTATTCATATAATTTTGCGTTTGTCGTGATTTGCAAAGTTACTGAAAATCAGCGACTTGACCAACTTTTTATAGTTAAGTTTTCATAAGCATTTCTTAATATAAGTTATTGATTTACAGACGATTAAATGTTAATTTAACGCAGTATTGATTTATACAGTAAATATCTTAAAATATTACTTAATACTCAAGTTACATATACCCATATAAAAAGCGAAGTCCCACCGTGGTACGCATTGTTGAGAGGCGTGGTGGGATTTGTTGCTGCAAAAATACTCTTTTTTATTGGAAACTCCAAATATTTTCTTCAAAATCTGCTTGTCAAATATGGATTTTAACGTAAAAAGTTCTAATTTCCAAGTTTTTCTCCTTGTAAGCTATGCGAGATTTAGAAAAATATCGTATCTTTGCCCCCGAATTGAGGCGTTCTTTGCATATTGCAAAATACAGAAACGAGCAGAAGTCCGCTCGTTTCCATATTGTTACCTATATTATGTAGGCAAACGCCCAACTTCTTGATATTCAATCAAAGTCCAAATTAGAGCGAGTTAGATTCGTTAACTTTTTAGCCCATTTTCTATCTTTTTTGCGCCTAAACGGCTCAAAACAGAGACTTTTAAATCTTCTTCTTATAGCAGCGATGACGGCGATGCTGTTCGCTCTCCAGATACTGCCACTGGCTCTGAACACCGGTATTGGTCTCCATCTGCGGCATTGCCTCAGCCCATTTAAAGCCATAACGGTGATACTGCTCTATCAGATCGGCAAAAATAAGCGCGTTGGCTCCCTTCTTGCGATATTCCGGAAGAACACCAATCAAAAGCAAATCTACCGTATCCGTCTTGTGCCACTTCAGAACCTTCAGCACCTTCAGCCAACCCGTAGGGAAAAGCTTGCCATCGCCTATCTCGCGCAGCGCATCGGTAAACGAAGGGAAGGAAACACCAAAGGCTACCAGCTTGTTGCCAGCGTTGCCATCTACCACACCCGTTACCAGGTTCAAGTCAGCCTTCTTGATATAAGTATTTACATATTCATCTATCTGCTTCTCCGTAAGCTGCTGGAAATCATAGAGATTCTTATAAGTTTCGTTCACTATTTCGAACACTTTCCTGCCCATTCCTCCCGAGGTCAGTTCCCGGCGGGTAAACTTATGAACCTGCAGATTATATCGGCTCTCTATCATCTGGGCAGTCTTGGCAAACTTAGCCGGCGTCACTTCCGGAATCCTGATGCGGTACTCCAGCCAGTCGTTATCCTTCTCATAGAGCGAATAACTCTCCAGATGCGTCTTATAATAAGGATAATTGTAATTGATATACATCGTAGACTTCCGGTCGAAGCCCTCGATGAGCAAGCCCTCACGGTCCATATCCGTAAATCCGAGCGGACCTACGCATTCGTTCATTCCCCTGCTCTTGCCCCAGTTTTCTACCGCGCGCAACAAGGCACAGGAAACCGCTACATTATCCACGAAATCGAACCAGCCGAAGCGAACCTGCTTCTTGTTCCACTCTTCGTTGGCACGATGGTTGATAATGGCAGCAATTCTACCTACGATACGAGCCTCGCTGTCAACCGCCAGGAAGTATTGAGCTTCACAGAATTCAAAGGCAGGATTCTTCTTTGGGTCCAGCGTATTCATCTCGTCAAAACGCAAAAAAGGAATGGCAAACTCATGGTCTCTGTAGAGATCATAATGAAACTGAATGAAGGTTTTCAGCCCTTTTTTAGTCGTTATCGGTATGATTCTTATCTCATCATTCATTAGTATATTGTTTTATGTATATATATCCAATTACGGTGCAAAAATACAATAAATTTATGAATAATACAACTCTTTTCTTATAAATTTATAAAAGTTGGTTCATAATTGTCCAACTTTGTGGATATTTATGTACCTTTGCAGGTTGAAATGCCCCAAAAGAGCATCATAAAGTTATGAAGAAAGAGAAAAGAGACAACTATACGTTCCTCACACATGCCCCTGTGCATCATGTGATTTTCACGATGGCCATACCAACGATTATCAGTATGCTGTCGACGAGCATGTACAACCTCGCCGACACCTATTTCGTGGGCAGCATCAACACGCAGAGTGTGGCAGCGGTAGGCGTTTCCTTTGCAGCAATGGCTGTGATTCAAGCGATAGGTTTCTTCTTCGGTCACGGAGCGGGCAATTATATTTCGCGACAGTTGGGCGCCAAGCATACGGAAGAGGCACAGAAGATGGCAACCACGGGCTTTGTGCTGAGTTTTCTTACCGGTCTCCTCATCGCCATCCTGGGTCATCTTTTCCTCACACCGCTCTGCCTTCTGATGGGTTCTACGCCCACCATTCTTCCTTATACAGAGCGTTATCTGGGCATTATCCTGCTGGGTGCTCCCTTTATGACCACCTCGCTTACGCTGAATAATCTGATGCGATTTCAGGGCAATACGATGTATGCGATGAAGGGCATCATGTCGGGTGTGCTGCTCAATCTGATTCTGGCTCCTCTGCTCATTCTCTACTTCCAGCTGGGCATTACCGGAGCCGCCGTAGCCACCCTCATCAGCCAGTGTTTCGGCTGCGCCATGCTCTTCTGGATGACGCATAAAGGCGAGAACATCCGCATCCGTCTCAGCAATTTCACCCCTACCCGCGCCTTTGCTAAGGAGATTATCTTCGGCGGAACCCCTTCGCTGTCAAGACAGGGACTGGGAAGTATCGCTACGCTGATGCTCAATGTGGCAGCAGGTGCGTTTGGCGATGCAGCCATTGCGGGCATGAGCATCGTTACCCGCATCTCCTTCTTTACCTATGCGATGGTCATCGGTCTGGGGCAGGGATTCCAGCCGCTCTGCGGATTCTGCTACGGCGCCAAACTCTATGGGCGCGTAAAGGAAGCCTTCTTTTTCTGCATCAAATGCGGCACGGTTTTCCTCGCCGTCTGTGCCCTTCTCGGCTTCATCTTCTCAACTTCCATCATCAGCATCTTCCGCGATGATGCAGCGGTTGTAGCCGTAGGTTCGGTGGCTTTGCGATGGCAGGTGCTCAGTTTTCCGCTCGTAGCCAGCATCGTGCTCACCAACATGCTGATGCAGACCATCCGTAAACCGGTGAGAGCCAACATCGTAGCGGCGGCACGAAGCGGACTTTTCTTTATTCCGCTCATCTTCATCCTCCCCTATTTCTTCGGACTGCTGGGCGTGGAGATGTGTCAGATGTGGGCAGATTGCTGCTCGTTTGCCGTTGCGGTTCCGATAGCCTGGAGCGCTTTCAGGGATATGAGAAGAGAGCAGATGGAACTTGGGGAAAGCCACTAGAAGATAAGAAGATACTAGAAGATAAGAGAAAATACTTGAGATAAGAGAAATGGATAAGACTTATTACATAGGATTGGACGTTGGCTCTACGACAGCCAAAATAGCCGTTATCGACAGCGATAACCGGGTAATTTACTCAAAATACGAACGCCACAACGCTCGTGTCAACGAACTTGTGTCGCAATATTTCGATGAGATTTTAGCCCTTACCGGCGATGCAGAGGCAAGAATCTGCGTAACGGGAAGCGTAGGAATGGCTACTGCCGAACAGCTCCAGGCGGAGTTTGTACAGGAGGTGGTGGCTGCATCGGTCTATGCCCGTACGGCTCATCCTGAGGCGAAGGCGCTCATCGATATTGGTGGCGAGGACGCAAAGGTTATCTTCTTCAAGGAAAACGGAAATATGGAACTGCGCATGAACGGCAACTGTGCCGGCGGAACGGGTGCTTTCATCGACCAGATGAGTGTGCTGATGGGCGTAGAGAACCAGAAGATGAGCGAGTTGGCGATGAATGCAGAGCACGTTTATCCGATGGCTGCCCGCTGCGGCGTATTCGCCAAGACCGACATCCAGAACCTGATGGCGCGCAATCTGCCCGAAGCCGATATTGCAGCCAGCATCTTCCATTCCATCGCCGTACAGACGGTGGTAACGCTTTCTCACGGCATCAGTTTCGAGGCTCCTATCCTGCTCTGCGGCGGTCCGCTTACCTTTCTTCCGGCTCTCCGCAAGGCTTTCTGCGATTATCTCCATCTCTCACCAAACGATTTCATCGTATCAGAAAACAGCAATCTCATTCCGGCTCTGGGCTGTGCTTACCGGGCTAAATCGGCAGATTCTGCAGCCTCAGTATCTGTTCTCAGAAGCCGGATGAAAAAAGAAATACAAACGGAATGGACCAGCAGTCTGCTGCCTCTGTTCAAAAACGAGAAAGAGCACCAGGAATGGCTCAAATCAAAGGCGAAATTCGCTACCGAAACCCAACCGCTGAATAAAGGAAAACAGCAGGTTGTGATTGGTATTGACTCGGGCTCTACTACGACGAAGATTGTTGCGGTAAGGGTGAATGCGGAGACGCCTACGGGAGATATTGTCTTTACAAATTACCGCCTGAATCTGGGAAATCCGATCAAGGCAGTAGCGGATGGACTGAACACCCTGAAGCAGGAAGCTGCATTGCGAGGCGCAGAACTGGAAATCGTAGGCTCCTGCTCTACAGGTTACGGCGAAGAACTTATCAAGGCGGCTTTCGGCCTCGACAGCGGCATTATCGAAACAATGGCGCACGAAAGAGCTGCTGCCTCACTCATGCCTGACGTGAGTTTTATCCTGGACATCGGCGGACAGGACATGAAGGCTATCTTCGTGGAGAAAGGGGCTGTGGTGCGCATGGAACTCAACGAGGCGTGCAGTTCGGGCTGCGGAACATTCATCCAGACCTTTGCCAACAACATGGGTTATTCTGTAGGCGATTTTGCCCAACTCGCCTGCCAGTCGAAGGCTCCCTGCGACCTGGGAACCCGCTGCACCGTCTTCATGAACTCGAAGGTGAAGCAGGTGCTCAGAGAGGGCGCATCTGTAGCTGATATTTCTGCCGGAATCTCTTATTCGGTCATCAAGAACTGTCTTTATAAGGTATTGAAACTCCATGGTAATGAGAACCTTGGAGGCAAAATCGTTGTGCAGGGAGGTACGATGAGAAACGATGCGGTGGTAAGAGCATTTGAGTTGCTCACCCATACCGAAGTGGCACGAAGCAACATGCCGGAACTGATGGGCGCCTACGGTTGTGCCCTTCATGCGGCGGCAGATTACAAGCATCGCACATCTGCAGAAGACGAGCACCCTGCCTCATCAAGATCCATCGATGATCTCCAGAATCTGGCTCATTATGAAACCAAACAACTGCAATGCAAAGGCTGCGAAAACCATTGTTATGTTTCCCGCTACACCTTTGCCGGCGGCAACCGATTCTACTCCGGAAACAAGTGTGAGCGTGTGTTTAACAACAAGGGAGCAAACGGGATAAAAGGCAAAAACATCTACGAATACAAATATAGTTTACTATTTGATAGAGAAGAAGTTAACCCACTTGAAGTTGCAAAACACAACGTCAAAGTAGGCATTCCTCGCATCCTCAACATGTACGAGGAATATCCGTTCTGGAATGCGCTGCTCCGGGCAGCAGGATTGGGCGTGATTCTCTCTTCCGATTCCACTTTCAGCCAGTATGAAGGAGCCTTGAATACGGTGATGAGCGACAATATCTGCTTCCCGGCTAAACTGGCTCACAGTCATCTGAAGGAACTCAACGAGAACCCGAAAGTAGACCGCATCCTCATGCCATACGTGGTTTATGAACATAATGACGACCCGAAGAATACGCTGAACAGTTTCAACTGTCCGGTCGTTTCGGGCTACAGCGATGTCATCAAGTCGGTCATCAATCTGAAGAAACCGATCGATACGCCCGTCATCAACTTTGCCCAGCCTAAGGCGCTGGAAAAGCAGATTACCGATTATCTCAAGCAACTGGGAGTAAGCAAGAAGACTGCCCGTAAAGCACTGAGAGAGGCCCTCTATGCTCAGGCAGTATATGCAGCTGAGATTAAGAAACAGGGCTGGGAGATTCTGAAGTCAAACAAGGGACTTACGATTCTGCTGGCGGGCCGTCCTTATCATACAGACCCGCTGATTCAGCACAAGCTGAGCGAGATGATAGCCAATCTGGGAGTCAACGTCATCAGCGAAGACATCGCCCGGGGTAATCTCTTTGCAGATTTCAAAGACTTCAATTTGGAGGATCTGGCGGCAGAAAGAAATGAGGCAGCATTAGCCAGCCAGGACAACAACGAAGCATACAACTGTCAGCCAGAGACTTATCTCGTGAAGCAATGGGCGTATATGAACCGCATTCTGAAGGCAGCGCAATGGGCTGCAGAACAGGGCGATGAGGTTCATTTCGTCCAGATGACCAGCTTCGGCTGCGGTCCTGACAGTTTTATCCAGGACGAGATTCGCGACATCATGAAGCGCCACAACAAGCCTTTCACGCTGTTGAAGATAGATGATGTGAGCAATATCGGCTCACTGAAACTCCGTGTCCGCTCGCTCATAGAAAGCCTGAAGGGAGTAAAGGAAGTGAAGAGTGAAGAACGAAGAGTGAAGAAACAATGTTCGGCGGCCGAAGGGAAAGCCAATTCAACACTCAACACTCAACATTTACAACAGACCAAGGTATTCACCAAGCAGGACATTCATCGCAAGATTCTCGCTCCTTTCATGACCGAATACCTCACCCCTATCATTCCGCCTATCCTGAAACTGATAGGCTATGATGTTGAGGTTCTTCCGATGAGCAATGAGGTAAGCGCCGAACTCGGCTTGAAGTTTGCCAACAACGAAGTCTGCTATCCGGCTACACTCATCGTCGGCGACATCATCAAAGCCTTGAAATCAGGCAGATACGACCTGAACAATACAGCAGTAGTGATGAGTCAAACGGGCGGCCAGTGTCGCGCAACCAACTACGCTGGTCTCATCAAGCGTGCGATGATTTCCAATGGATTCCAGGACATTCCGCTGCTCACACTCGGTGTAACAGCCTCAACAGGCGAAGCATCAGGCTCAACAGACGACAAGCAAGACTATAACGAGCAGGACGGTTTCAATGTGCCTTGGCTGAAATACAGTCAGATTATCGTTACCGCCATTTTCTATGGCGATGCAATCAACGAGATGTACAATGCCTGCATCGTAAGAGAGCGTAAACCGGGCATTGCCAGAGAGTTGCGCGATAAATACATGCAGCTGATAGACGGACCTATCGCCCAGAATTCAGCCAAAGAACTCATCCGACTCCTGGAACAGGCAGCCGAAGAATTCAACCAGATGACCCTCGACAGAGAACTGCCGAAGGTAGGAATCGTAGGCGAAATCTTCCTGAAGTTCAATCCTTTCGCCCACCAGTTCCTGGAGCAGAACATCATCTCGCGCGGCATAGAGGTGGTTCCGCCTCTGCTTGCTCCTTTCTTCCTGCAGGAATTTGTGAACGTGGAGATACAGAAACACATGCGGCTGAGTTGCACCAAAGTGCCCGATTTCATCATCAAGGGCGCTTATCAGGCGCTGATAGGCAGAAGATTGCGCCAGGTAAACAAGGCAGCCGGCAAGTTCCGCTACTTCCGTCCGTTCACCAATATCTATGATGATGCGAAGGACGTACAGGGACTGGTTTCGCTCGCAGCCCAGTTTGGCGAAGGCTGGCTTCTGCCTGCCGACATCGTAGGTTACATCCGTGATGGCGTGAACAACATCATCTCGCTCCAGCCTTTCGGTTGCATCGCTAACCACGTGATTTCCAAGGGCATTGAGAAACGTCTCCACGACCGTTTCCCAATGCTCAACCTCGTATCGCTCGACTTCGATTCCGGTGTTTCAGAGGTAAACGTCACCAACCGACTGCTCCTCTTCCTGGACAGCATCGCAAAATAAGACAAGCCAGACCCATGTACGGCAAAACACCGTATATGGGTCTTTCCGTCTTTCATCCCTCAAAAAATCACTCTAAAAAATACAAAAAACCGTAGCTATTTCTTTGTCATTCAAGAAAATAATCGTATCTTTGCACTCAAATTTTATTGAGACATTAAGAAAATGAGTAAAGATACATTAACTCATCAGCTGACAGAGACCATCGAGGAGCTTTCGAGCGCCGAATCTTTGAAAGGTCTCTTCCATCAGCATCGAGACGGGAATCCACTTCCTTCGGGCAAGGCGCTCGAAGAAATCATCAGTTTGTCCCGTTCTATCCTCTTTCCGGGATATTTCGGCAATTCTTCGGTAAATATCTCAACCATCAAATATCATATTGGAGTAAGAGTAGAGAAACTCTATGAGATGCTGTCAGAGCAGATTCTCGCCGGTCTCTGCTTCGCCAACGACTGTGAAACGGAAACCCAGGCTGAACTGCAGCACCAGCGTGCCAAGGCAGGCGTGATTGCAGCCAAGGCAATCATGGAATTCCCGAGACTGCGCAAGATTCTGGCTACTGATGTAGAGGCTGCCTACGAGGGCGACCCGGCTGCCATGAGCCACGGAGAAATCATCTCCTGCTACCCGGTCATCAAGGCGATTACCAACTACCGCATCGCTCACGTGCTGCACGAACTGGGAGTGCCGCTCATTCCGAGAATGATGACCGAACTGGCGCATTCGGAAACCGGTATTGATATCAACCCGGAGGCTACCATCGGCAAGCACTTCACCATCGACCACGGTACGGGTGTGGTAATTGGAGCTACCTGCATCATCGGCGACAATGTGAAACTCTACCAGGGTGTAACCCTCGGAGCCAAGAGTTTCCCTCTCGATAAGGACGGCAATCCTATCAAGGGAATCCCTCGCCACCCTATCCTGGAAGACGACGTCATCGTATATGCCAACGCCACCATCCTGGGCAGAATCACCATCGGAGAAGGCTGCATCGTGGGAGCCAACGTGTGGGTGACCAAGGACATGAAGCCGAAAACAAAGAAATATAGAAAAGAAAAACAAAGTTTATTAGATATAGAATTCAATAATGGAACAGGAATTTGAACTCATTGCCAAGACCTTTATGGGTCTGGAGCCAGTCTTGGCTGAGGAGCTCACCCAACTGGGTGCTAACAATGTACAAATAGGTCGCCGCATGGTATCTTTCACAGGCGACAAGGAAATGATGTATCGTGCTAACTTCCAGTTACACACAGCCATCCGCATCTTGAAACCTATCAAGCACTTCAAGGCACGTTCTGCCGAAGAGGTGTACGACGAGGTTCAGAAGATCAAATGGGATGACATCTTAGACGTGAAGAAGACTTTCTCTGTTGACTCAGTAGTCTACTCAGAGGAGTTCCGCAACTCACGCTTCGTAACCTACAAGGTAAAGGATGCGATTGTTGACTGGTTCCGCGAGAAGCAGGGTACGCGTCCAAATATCAGCGTATCTAACCCGGATATCCGCCTCAACATCCACATTGCAGAAGACAATGCCACCTTGAGTCTCGATTCGAGTGGTGAGAGTCTGCACCGCCGTGGCTACCGCCAGGAGCAGGTAGAGGCTCCTCTGAACGAGGTTCTCGCTGCAGGTATGATTCTGATGACCGGCTGGAAGGGCGAATGCGATTTCATCGACCCGATGTGTGGTTCAGGTACCATCGCCATCGAAGCTGCCCTCATCGCCCGAAACATCTCTCCAGGTGTATTCCGCAAGGAGTTTGCCTTCGAGAAATGGAACGATTTCGACCAGGATCTCTTCGATATGGTCTATAACGACGACTCTCAGGAGCGCGAGTTCGAGCACCACATCTACGGATATGATGTAGATATGAAGGCGGTGAACACTGCCAACCTCAACGTGCGTGCTGCCGGACTGAGCAAGGATATCACCATCGCACAGCAGGACTTCAAGGACTTCACCCAGCCTGCCGAGAAGAGCATCATCGTGATGAACCCTCCATACGGTGAGCGCATCTCTACCCCTAACCTTCTGAACACCTACAAGATGATAGGTGAGCGCTTCAAGAAGGCTTTTGCCGGCAACGAGGCTTGGGTATTGAGCTACCGCGAGGAGTGCTTCGAGCAGATTGGTCTGAAACCATCTATCAAGATTCCTGTATTCAACGGAAGCTTGGAGTGCGAATTCCGCAAGTATGTGATGTTCGACGGCAAGATGAAGGACTTCCGTTCTGAAGGCGGTATTGTGAAGACTGAGCGCGAGAAGAGCGAGATGGCTCAGAAGCACCGTTTCAAGAAGGAGCGTGAATTCAAGAAGCGTGTAAGCGAGGAGACTGAAAACGAGGAGGACGATATCCGTTCTTTCAAGTTCCATACTCACCGTCTGGAAGACTTCGAGAAGAAGCGTGCTGAGTTCCATAAGGGCGGTCGTTCACGTATCGGTGGCGGTCGACGCAATGATGACGACGATGACAAGCGTGGCAGCCGCAGCTTCAAGAGCGACCGCAAGGGTGGCCGTGACTTCGGTAGCAAGCGCGACGGAAAGCGTTTCGAGAAAGGCGACAAGCGTGGTGGCTTCAAGGGCGACAAACGTGGTGGCCGTGATTTCGGAGGCAAGCGCGGAGGCAAGAAGAACTTCAGCGGTGACTTCGACGACGAGGATTAAAGACATATCGACCCATACGTCGTGTTTCACGACGCATGGGTGTTAAACCCGATAAAGTAAAGAATATAATGAATCTGAAGAATTCAATTTATAAATTATCTTTTGCTGCTATGATTATGATGGCTATGAATGCAACCGACTTACAGGCTCAGGGCGTGGTTCCTGCTCAGAAAGGCGAGAAAACCTTTACATTGGAAGACCTGAACTTCGGCGGCAACAACTATCGTAACATGGTAGCTAAGAACCGCTGGTGCACCTGGTGGGGCAATGAACTCGTTCGCCAGGATGTGGATGCCTGCTATCTCGTCAACAAGACGACAGGCAAGGAGACCAGACTCTTCGGCATCAATGACATCAACCAGTGGATTGCTCCTACCAAAGACATCAAGGTAAGAGCCCTCTACAATGCTCTCTTCCCTTTTGCAGGCAAGAGCATCGTGATGGTAAGCAACGGCAGCAAGACTTATACCGTAGACTTCAAGAAGCATAAGCTGCTGAGCGAGATGGATTTTGCTGACGGCGAGAACCTCCTGGAGGCTAACGCCCAGCAGAACGCCTTCGCCTATCTGAAGGGCAGCAACCTCTATGTGCGTACCTTCGATGTAACCAGCAACGCCCTGACAAAAGAGAAGAAATCTCACGATTTCCAGCTCTCAAAGGATGGAAGCCGCGAAATTGTTTATGGACAGAGTGTTCACCGCGATGAGTTCGGTATCAGCAAGGGAACCTTCTGGAGTCCGAACGGCGAACTGCTCGCCTTCTATCGTATGGACCAGAGTATGGTAACCGACTATCCGCAGGTCGACATCCCGGAAATCGGTTTCAATCATCCTGAAACACAGAGTTGCATTGCTACTCCTGCACCAGACAAGTATCCGATGACAGGCGAGACATCACACAAGGTAACCGTAGGCGTGTTCGACTGCATGACCGGCAAGACCGTCTATCTGAAGGCTGGCGATCCAACCGACCGCTATTTTACCAACATCGCATGGAGTCCGGACAGCAAGACCATCTATATGTTCGAACTGAACCGCGACCAGAACGACTGCCGTCTGACTGCCTACAATGCAGAAACCGGCGAGAAGACAGGCGAACTCTATCGCGAGACCGATGAGAAATACGTGGAGCCTTGCCACCCTATCCAGTTCCTGCCTTGGGACAGCAGCAGTTTCATCATGCAGAGCCGCAAGGATGGCTACAACCACCTCTATCTCTGCACCCTGGGCAAGCACGGAAGCCGCATGGCAAGCAACACAGAATCGCTCGAAATCAAGCAGTTGACTTCCGGCAAATGGGAAGTGATGGAAGTACTCGGCTTCAACACCAAGCGCAAGAGTATCATCATCGCATCCAACGAGAAATCGCCTATCCAGAGAAACATCTTTGCCGTAGACACAAAAAACGGCAAGCGTACGCTGGTAGATGATTGCGGCAAGGGATGGCACAGCGCCACTTTGAGCGAGAACGGACAGTATGTCTTCGACAACTACTCTACTCCTACCGTGCCTCGCAAGATT
>ERZ779999.186-NODE-186-length-11830-cov-2.59736_pt1 | contig 11830 bp, 10 predicted proteins | sample MGYA00511932_ERZ779999 | MGnify/ENA primary metagenome ERZ779999 (study PRJEB29588, sample SAMEA2145251) | human gut metagenome | biome: human gut; feature: human-associated habitat; material: faeces | place: Denmark | collected 2008/2010 ...
CATTATAAAGATCTTACAGAAGATTTCTTTAATAAATTAAGTTAAATTAACTAGGCAAAAATAATAAAATACTTTAAAATGAAAAAAACGATTACATATATGGAGGTTTTATGACATATTTGCTTATTGTATCACTGATTATTTTTGCCTGCGTATTATTGAGCAGAATATCCGGAAAGCTTGGAATACCAATACTGCTTTCATTTATCGTACTTGGTATGCTTTTTGGTTCAGATGGCATATTCAAGATACATTTTGACGATTATTCTTTTGCTGAGAATATATGTTCTGTAGCATTGATTTTTATTATGTTTTATGGTGGATTCGGTACTAATGTAAGATATGCTAAAAATGTTGCAGTAAGGGCAGTACTTTTATCAACTGTAGGTGTTCTTGTTACCTTTGCGGTTACAGGTGTTTTCTGTCATTTTGCTCTCCGTATGAATCCGGTTGAATCATTTTTAATCGGCGCTTTAATAAGCTCGACGGATGCAGCATCAGTCTTTTCAATACTTCGTTCCAAAAAACTTAATTTAAAATATAATACTGCGTCAATGCTTGAAATAGAAAGCGGAAGCAATGATCCTTGTGCATATATGCTTACGGCAACCATGATAGCCATAGCAAAAGGCGGTGCAAGCGTTAACGGTATTGCCATTCTTATTGTCAGGCAGGTCTTTCTGGGGCTGTTATTCGGTGGCATTATTGCTGTAGTATCTTATTTTATTCTTAAGAAGGCAAGGTTCACCATAGCCGGTTTTGATATGATATTTGTTGTGGGAATAGCCCTTGCCGGATATGCCATACCACAGGCTTTTGGCGGAAATGGTTATTTGAGCGTATACATAGTAGGTATTGTGATTGGTAATATGAAGGATATTTACAATAAAAGAAATCTTGTTAATTTCTTTGATGGAACAACGGGACTTATGCAGGTGCTTATATTTTTCCTGTTGGGACTTTTGTCATTTCCATCAAGAATACCTGCTGTTATCGGGCCTGCACTTCTGACGGGATTGTTTATTATGGTGGTTGCAAGACCTATAGCTGTTTTTCTTGTAATGCTGCCGTTTAAAAGTAAACTTAAACAGATACTTTTAGTAGCTTTTGCAGGTCTTAGGGGAGCGTCGTCCATTGTTTTTGCCATATTTGCGGTGCTGTCCGTTAATACGGATAATGATATTTTTCATTTTGTATTTTTTATCGTATTGTTCTCAATACTTTTTCAGGGCAGCCTTCTTCCTTTCGTTGCCAAAAAACTTGGCATGATTGATACCAAAGCTGATGTAATGAAGACATTTAACGATTACGCCGAGGAAGTCCCGGTACAATTTATACAGGTGGATATTCCCAAAGAACATACCTGGTGCAACAGAAAAATAAAGGACATCATATTGCCGCCACAGACTCTTATAGTGCTTCTTAAAAGAAATGGCGAGAATATAATACCCAACGGAGATACCCTTCTTCTTCCCGAAGATACCCTTATTCTCAGTGCTATTTCACCTGAACAGGTTGACGGAATTACACTTTCGGAAATAGTAATAGACGAGGGCAGCAGGTATTTAGGTAAAAAATTATCTGAGATTCCTAAAAAAGAGGGCTCTCTTGTGGTAATGATAATGCGGAATGACAGCATAGTAATTCCTAACGGAAGCATCAGCCTTGAAGAAGGAGATACGATTGTAGTTATTTAAAGAATTTTTTTACATAAAATGCACATACTAAACTACAAATAATGTAGGGATGGTAGTGTTTTATGGAAATGGAAAGATTGTATGATGCTGTAATTATAGGAGGCGGACCTGCAGGGCTTACCGCCTCTTTGTATCTTGCGAGGGCAGGCTACAGAGTGCTTGTAATGGAGGAAAATAATTTCGGAGGACAGATAGTCATTACCGAGAAGGTTGTTAATTATCCGGGGATATACGAGATAAGCGGTGCAGAACTTACGGGAATTATGAAAAAACAGGGGACACGTTTCGGAGCGGAGTATCTTAAAGCCAAGGTTCTGTCACTTTGTCCTGATAAGGATATTAAGGTTATTAATACGGATAAGGGGGTTTTTTACGCTTTTTCCATACTTATAGCCACAGGGGCACATCCGAGAATGATTGGGTTTCCGGGAGAAGAGGAATATAAGGGTAAAGGAATTGCGTATTGTGCCACCTGTGACGGAATCTTTTTTAAGGACAAGGAAGTATTTGTCATTGGCGGAGGATATGCGGCGGCACAGGAAAGTGTTTTTCTTACCAGGTACGCAAGTCATGTTACGATTATCATGAGGGAAAAAGAGTTTACCTGTCCCGAAAAAGTATCCGCAAAGGCAAAACAGAATGAGAAAATATCAATCCTTTACAATACCAAGGTGTTAGAAGTCAGGGGCGATGAGGAGATGATAAAAAGTATTACCTATTGCAATGACCTGACAGGGGAAAAGACTACTTTTGCACCGGATAACGAAAGATTCGGAGTATTTATATTTGCAGGCTATGAACCTGCCACGGAATTTGTAAGGGATATTATTAAGTTAAACGATAAGGATTATATTGTGACGGACTGTGCTAAAAAGACAAGTATTGACGGTGTATATGCGGCAGGTGACGTATGCGAAAAAAATCTCCGTCAGGTTGTAACGGCGGTGGGGGACGGCGCTACTGCCTCAACGGAGATGGAGAGATATATTTCCGAAATCAAAAAACGTAAATTATGATTTTTTAAAAGTTTTTTTATAAATGATTACCGCGGCGAAAGCTGTTATAAATTCTGTTATCCAGAAGCTGTGCCATACACCTTGGGCACCGATAACCTTATTAAGGATACATGCAAGAAGAAGCATTATGCCTATATACCTTAATATGGAGATAATAAGTGAGCTTATACCTTTTTCGAGAGCTTCAAGTGCACCTGATATGGTGACAGGTATTGAGGAAACGATAAAGCCTATGCTTATTATTCTTATTGCCTGCACCCCGATTGCTATTGTGTCCGGATTGGATGAAAAAATTCCTATCAGCCTGTCCGGTGCAATAAGGCATAGTATGGTTCCGAGAGTCATGACAATGCCGATTATAGAGAGGGAACAGATAAAAATATTACGCACACGTTTATGCTCTCCGGCACCGTAATTAAAGCTGAGAACAGGCCGCATTCCCTGCACAACACCGTTTGCCGTAAGGTATAGGAAGGTCTGCAGCTTGTAATAAGAGCCGAGGACAAGGACATAGCCGCCCTGATATACCGATAATATCTTATTAAGTACAAATACCTGAAGTGATGCAATGCCATGTTAAGACCGGCAGGAATACCGATTGAATACAATTTCTTACATATTTTTCCGTCAAAATGCAGTTCCTTGAGAGAAAAACGTACCGGGACGGAAGAGAATGTGTAGAATAAAAAATATGCCAGAAGAGTGACGCACTGGCCTGTAACGGTAGCTATTGCTGCACCTTTAATTCCCATTGCAGGGATAAAGCCGGCACCGAATATGAATAAGGGATCAAGGATTATATTGGTGACACATCCTGCCATCATACAGATCATTGATACTTTCATGCGTCCCACTGCCTGAAAAGTTTTTTCAAAGGTCATGGATATTGATACCGGTATGCAGAATGAGAAAACAACATAAGAATATTGCATTCCCGAAGATATGACATCCTTATTACCGGTAAATAACTTTAAAAAGACAGGAATTGTCGTCAGAAAAAGTACCGTGAGGACAATTCCGTGAATTATATTGAAAAACATTCCGAGGGATGCTGCGGTGTCTGCAGTTTTTTTGTCATTGGCACCCAGGTAAAATGCCACTACGGCATTGATTCCTATACCAAAACCCACGGTAATTGCAGTAAGCACATTCTGCAACGGAAATACAAGTGAAAGTGCTGTCATTGCATCTTCACTGATTTTTGCGACAAAATACCCGTCGACTATGTTATATAAAGCATTTACAAGCATTGAAATTGTCATGGGAAGGGCCATGGAAATAACTAATGGAAGTATTGGTTTTTTTTTCATAAATTCCTGATTCATAAAAATGCCTCCTTGACAATCGTACTATAACAAAGCAAAATGAATAATGTCAATATGAACAACATGTGCTATAATTAGAAACGATACGAAAATAGAAAGAGGACAGGCATGAGTTTATATTTAATTGATTACGAAAACGTAAGAGAAAAAGGCTTTGAGGGAGTAGAAAAGCTGACCGGGAGAGATGAAGTTATTATATTTTACAGTGAATTCATTAAGAATCTGCCATTCCAGATTCATGTGGAATTAATGAATTCCAAAGCAAAATATGAATATTTTGCCACACATAAGGTTGGCAAGAATTATCTTGATTTCCAGCTTGCCACATTTTTAGGCTACAGAATCGCCCAGGGAGGAACCGGTAATGTTGTAATTATCACAGGGGATACAGGCTTTGACAGTATTGTTGACTTCTGGGAAGAAAGAGGTGTAACAATTTGCAGAAAAAGCTATATATCAGGCAGACCTGAATGTGGAAAGGCACATAAGAGTGCAGCCGTAAAGAATCCGGATACTGTACATAAGAATCAGCCGCAGCCTGTTGAAAGTCCGCTTGCAAAGCCGGACAAAGAGCAGGATGGAGCTTCACAGGTTAAGGCTGCACGCAGGAGAGAACTGATTATTGAGTTCCCTGATAAGTACAAGCATATGATTAGAAGTACGGTTATTGTTCCCGGTTTTACAATCGGCAATTACAATACTATTTACAGTGCAATCATGAAAAGTGAGAATACGCTGGAACTCAACAATAATATTGTAAAAGCATTTGGAACAGAGCTTACAGGCAAGATTTATAAGCAGATTAAAAATGTGTACAGAGTGTATATGCACGATGAATACGGAGTAGATGTATGAGATACGACATAGCAGTTATCGGTACAGGTCCGGCGGGACTTTCGGCAGCCATAAATGCAAAAAACCGGAACCGGAATATAATTATTTTCGGCAAAAAGAATTTATCGGACAAAATAATATCGGCCCATGAAATTAATAACTACCTTGGATTGTATAGAATGACAGGCATGGAAGTAGTAGAAGCATTTAAGAATCATATTGACAGGATGGGTATAGAAATCACTGAGGAAAATGTGATTTCCGTATATCCTATGGACGATTATTTTTCCATACTTTCATCAGACGGTGTGTACGAATCATCAACGGTTATACTTGCAACAGGTATTTCTTTTGGCACACCGGTAAAAGGTGAAAAAGAATTTCTTGGAAAAGGAGTCAGTTATTGTGCTACATGTGATGCAATGTTTTATCGTAATAAGACGGTTGCGGTAGCAGGATTTTCCAAGGATAGCGAATCGGAAGCTAAGTTCCTTTCGGAAGTTGCTTCCAAGGTATATTATGTGCCATATACGGACAGCGACCTTTGTGATACAGATAAAATTACGGTGATACACGATAAGATTATTGAAATTACAGGAGAGCAGAAAGTTACGGGAATCAGGTTTAAAGAATCCCGGCTGCAGGTTGACGCAGTTTTTATACTGAGAGATTGTATTGCTCCGGACAGGCTTATTCCGGGACTTAAGATTGAGAATAACCATGTATGCACAGACAGAAAGATGCGTACCAATATCCAGGGCTGTTTTGCCGCCGGAGATATTACCGGAACACCTTACCAGTATATCAAATCCGCAGGAGAAGGCAACGTAGCTGCGTTGTCGGCAGTTGAATATTTAAGTAAAAAATGATTACAGGAGAATATGATGGGAAACAATCGTAGAAGAAAGAAAAAGAGCAGGACAGGTCTTTACATCTGCTTAACATTTATAATATTATTTTTTTTGGTAATAGTTACGCTCGCGATAATGGTACTGCTAAGGCTTAATAAATTGGATAAGAAGGACGATACGGTTCCGACAGCAAAGACAACAGCGTCATCCGAGGCCGTTACAACAATACCTGTGACATCCGAGGAAACCACTACGGAATACGAGGTTACGATAGGCAGCAAAGTTGTAAAGAGCACGGATGAGGAACTGGATTTAAGCGGGATGACTTTTGATGGCACAGATTCACTTATAGCGTCATTATCAAAGCTTCCTTCATTAAAACATGTGGATTTGTGCGATTCCAACCTAACTAATGAACAGATGGAGATCCTGCAGGCAAAATTTCCGGACATAAAATTTGTATGGAAGGTTACGCTTGGACTTTGGACCATAAGAACCGATACGGTTGCTTTTTCCACTTTAAAAGACGGTTCTATTACATACAGACTTACCAATGATGATTGCAAAGTGCTTAAGTATTGTACAGATATGGTAGCCCTTGATATAGGACATAACAAGGTTACGGACATATCCTTTTTACAGTATATGCCTGATTTAAGAATTCTTATTCTTGTGGACAACTGGGACGGAGATACTTCCGACCATTATCTCAGCGATTTATCATATGTAAAATACTGTAAAAAACTTATGTATCTTGAGTTTTTTGTAGGAGATGTTACAGATCTTAGTGCACTTGCTGATTTAAATGAAATGGTTGACCTTAACATAAGTTACAATCCGGTAAGTGACATTACGCCATTACTTAATTATCCTAAACTTGAAAGACTTTTCCTTGAGCATACCAATGTATCTGAGGCAGACTATGAACTTTTGAAAAAAACATATCCTGATGCACAGATTGTACTTTACGGAGAGGGCTCTGTTGACCAGGGCTGGAGAACACATCCCAGATATTACGCAATGAAGGATATGTATGTTAAAAATTATGTTAATGATTTGTTCAAATAGGTAGCATATTGGAGGATATATGGACAACAATGTTGAAAATAACATAAATTCGGAATTTAACGGACTTACTGCTGCGGAAGTCAATGCGAGGATTGAAGCAGGTAAAATTAATATTGCGGATGACAGTTCCGACAGAACAACGGGAAAGATAATCCGTGATAATCTTTTGACATATTTTAACCTTATATTTCTTGTGATAACGGTACTTTTATGTATCGCCGGAGCATTCAGGGATTTAACATTTCTTCCTATCATAATCGGTAATATTTTAATAGGAATTGTCCAGGAACTTCGTGCAAAAAAGACTCTGGATAAAATGAAAATACTTAACGCCGGACACGCTGTTGTTATAAGAGAGGGCAAAAGACAAAAGGTAACGGCGGAAGAACTTGTTATAGATGATCTTGTATGGCTTTCTTCGGGAGATGCCATATGTGCCGATTCCGTTGTAGTTTCAGGTGAAATAACCGTTAACGAATCAATGCTTACAGGTGAGGCAGACGGAATAGTTAAGAAAGAAAATGAAGAACTCCTGTCAGGAAGTTTTGTTGTATCAGGCGAAGGCTATGCCAGACTTACAAGGGTCGGTAACGATTCATACATTTCCAAGCTCACTAATGAAGCCAAAGCTTTGAAAAAAGGCGAAGAGTCGGAAATGATACGTTCTATCAATATGTTTGTTAAGGTTATAGGTATTATTATAATACCTATGAGTGTTATCCTTTTTGTGCAGGCATTCGTATTCCGCAATGCATCTTTCAGAACGAGCATAACGTCAATGGTTGCCTCAATAATCGGTCTTATTCCGGAGGGACTTTATCTTCTCACGACGCTGGCACTTGCAGTCAGTATGATGAAACTTGCTAAGGATAAAGTGCTTTTACATGATATGAAGAGTATTGAATCCCTTGCCAGGGTAGATGTACTTTGCGTTGATAAGACAGGAACAATAACCAAGCCGGAGATGACAGTAACTGAAATTGTATCCTGTGATGATTCAATGAATGAGGTTTTTGCAGATTATGTTATGTCATCAATCGATAATAACGCAACAGCGGTGGCATTAAAGAAATATCTCAATGACAATAATGTTGTGAACGGCAAAAGGACAGCATCAAAAGTGTATCCATTTAATTCAACCGTAAAATACGGTGCAATGGCATTTAACGGTGACTATTATGTGCTTGGCGCTCCTGAGTTCATAATTAAAACAGGATTTAATAATTTAAAAGACGATATCAGCCAATATACAACTAAGGGCTACAGGGTAATTGTACTTGCAAAAGCCGAAAGCCTGACAAGGGACGGTGTCATTGACGGTGAGATACTTCCGTTAGGATTTGTTGTACTTGCAAACGAGATAAGAGATAACGCTGTGGAGACTTTTACTTATTTCAAGGAACAGGGTGTTGCAATCAAAGTTATATCAGGTGATAACCCTGCGACCGTATCAGAAGTCGCAAGACAGGCGGGAATAGAAAACGCGGAAAAGTATGTTGATGCATCCACTCTCACCGATAATCTGATGATTTCAGAGGCAATTGCCAAATATACGGTGTTTGGCAGGGTTACGCCTAAACAGAAACAGCAGTTTGTTAAAGCTCTTAAAATGCAGGGACATACTGTTGCAATGACCGGTGACGGTGTAAATGATATCCTTGCCTTGAAAGATGCTGACTGCAGTGTTGCAATGGCATCGGGAAGCGAAGCTACAGCCCAGGCGGCACAGATTGTACTCCTTGATTCGGATTTTTCAAGAATGCCTGAAATTGTTCTTGAAGGACGAAGGGTTGTTAATAATGTGCAGCGTTCCGCAAGTCTTTTCCTTGTAAAAAATCTATTTTCATTATTGCTGACGATATTTTCTACGGTATTGATGATTTCATATCCGTTAATGCCATCGCAGGTATCGTTAATAAGTATGTTTACAATTGGTATTCCGGGATTTTTACTTGCACTTGAACCTAACAAATCAAGAATTAAAGGCCATTTCCTTGGAAATGTGCTGTTAAAGGCATTGCCCGCCGGATTAACGGATTTCTTTGCGGTATCGGCACTTGTTATATGCGGACATGTTTTTAATATCCCATCTACGGATATAGCTACTGCCTCAACATTGCTGATTGCCGTTGTTGGTTTCATGATTATGATTAAAATAAGCCATCCGTTTAACAAATTCAAATACGGAATACTTGCACTTAATATCTTCGGACTTATTTTCTGCGGATTGTTCCTTGACAATCTCTTTGCAATGAGCGATATGTCCAATATATGTATTTTGCTAACGATTGTATTTGGGTTTGCGGCTGAATCAATGTTCAGATATATAACAATTTTTGTGGAATTTATACAGAACAGAATGAGAAAGAAGAAAAATGCTTTACGATAAAGACATAAGAGAGCCGTTGTTTATGTATTTTGAAGAGAAATACGGTAAGACCCGTGTGTTTGAGGAAAAACGCATGGGTAATTCAAGGGCGGACATATTAATAATTACAGAAAAAGATTTTATCGGCATCGAAATAAAAAGCGATGCCGATACTTATGCAAGACTGTCCGGGCAGGTTAAGGATTATGACCGCTATTGTGACTACAACTATGTGGTTGTAGGCAGCACCCACGGAACGCATATAGGTGAACATGTGCCTGAATACTGGGGAATTATAACCGTCGAAGAGACAGAAAAAGGTGTTGATTTCTACGAACTCAGGGCACCGTCTAAAAACCCTGAGGGGAGGATAGAAAACAAACTTGCCATCTTATGGCGTCAGGAAATGGCACATATCCAGAAACTTAACAATATGCACGAATACAAGAGGGAGAGCAAGGCTTTTGTGGCTTCAAAGATACTTGAAAAAGTTCCGCATGACATACTTGAAAAACAGATATGTGATGAACTGTTTGAAAGGGATTATACAACAATAGCAGAGTCGATAGCCAGATACAGGGAAGAAAACGGACTTCATAAAAGAAGAAAAAAACGTATTTCAAAACGATATAAAATTAAATAAATTGTATTAAAAAATGTTGAAAATTTAACCGTGTTATGTTAAAATTATACTATATTTGCGAAAGAAAGGAGACATGATATGAATATAGCAATGCAGTGCTGCAGCTTGATGGTTCTTATAGTGATTATGTATTTATATCTGAGTTGTAAAAAGGTATTTCTTAATTCGGAATTCGCTTTTTTTAACTTGCTATGTTCTACCGTTCTTTGTGTATTTATGGATATTATATCCATAGTTTTGATGAGTAAGTATGATTATTTCGGAAGAGGGATCGTAAACGGAGTAGCTAAGTTTTATCTTATTACAGTGGTTTATGTTGCCGTATGTTGTCTCATGTACATTATAAGTAATGTATACGACAAGGGAGATAAGCTTAAAATTTCAAGATTAGCAGTGTATGGATGCTTTGCAATTGTATGTATAGGTATATGTGTTGCGCCTATTGAATTCGTATCAGATGGGAAGGTGGTATATTCAAAGGGCTTGAGTCTTTATGTGTCATATGTTTTCCTGTGTATATTCACTCTTCATTCGGCAGCACTGCTTGCTAAATACAGCAGGGTGCTTAATAAAGACAGAGTTAAGGTTATGAGCCTCTGGATTATATTATGGATAGCCGTATGTGTTGTGCAGGCATTTTACAAAAAACAGCTTATCGTAAGCTTTGCGATTACACTGGGAATGCTTGTGGTATACATAAGACTTGAGAATCCGGAATCGGCACTTGACAGGGAAACCGGACTTTTTAACCAGAATACTTTCGGCCCGTATGTAAGCCAGCGTTTCCGTAACGGTGAACGTTTTTCACTCATAATGGTAACTTTTGATGATTTTAATAAAGCACCGGTATCCGGGACTATCAGATGTAAGAAAGAGATAATCAATCTTTTTAAGGATATACCGAATACTTTTGCCTTTAAGACGAATGAAAATGACATATATATCTTATATAAACATTCCGAAGAAGCGGAAAAGATGTTTGAGCTCCTCAGAAGAAGATTTATTCTTTATGGGGATAAAGAATTCCGGCCATACATATCTTATATGCCATATTCTGCCATAACTGATAATATTGATGATATGCTTCATATGTTCAGACAGGCGAACAGAAGTAATGAGATGTTGGAACACCACTGCATTATTATAGATAAAGCATTCAGGGACAGAATGATGGAAGTACAGAGAATCGAAAAGATGGTTAATGACGCTATTGAGAATAACAGGATAGAAGTTTATTACCAGCCAATATATTCCACCGAGAAGCATATCTTTACATCTGCGGAAGCACTTGTGAGAATAAGGGATGACAAAGGAAAAATTATCCCGCCCGCAACATTTATCGAGATTGCGGAACGTAACGGTACGATTCTTAAGCTTGGTGAGATTATTTTTGACAATGTCTGTACTTTTATTGAGACAAGTGATGTGCTTCAATACGGACTGGAATATATTGAAGTCAACTTATCCGTAGTCCAGTGTGAACATGAAGATCTGGCCAAAGAATTTATTGAAATTATGCGTAAGCATAATATATCAGGCGAGACGATTAATCTTGAAATTACAGAAACGGCCACACTTGCTTCAAAGAAGAAACTTATTGCCAATATGATTGCCCTTAGGAATTACGGCGTGGGATTTTCACTGGATGATTTTGGTACGGGTCAGAGTAATCTTAATTACATAGTGGACATGCCTGTGGATATTGTTAAATTTGATAAAGAAATGACCACGGCATACTTTGAAAGTACAAAAGCCAAATATGTAATGGATGCGGCAATGCACATGATTCACGGCATGAAGCTTGATATTGTTTCAGAGGGTGTTGAGACTGCGGAACAGCTTGATACCATGGAAGAACTTGGAATACAGTATATACAGGGATATTATTTTTCAAAGCCGTTATCACAGAATGAATATCTTGAGTTTATTCACAAAAATAATAAAGATTATTATGAACAACATAATAAACAATAATTACTTGACAAGGTTATTTATAGCATATAAAATAACCTTGTTTTGTTTTATCTA
>ERZ779999.200-NODE-200-length-11220-cov-6.70305_pt1 | contig 11220 bp, 9 predicted proteins | sample MGYA00511932_ERZ779999 | MGnify/ENA primary metagenome ERZ779999 (study PRJEB29588, sample SAMEA2145251) | human gut metagenome | biome: human gut; feature: human-associated habitat; material: faeces | place: Denmark | collected 2008/2010 ...
GAATACCTTTTTTCATTTTTCTTTTTTATTTTTATTGGGTTATTAAAATTAGACGTCATGGGGATGCTTGTTGCATCATTTCGTGTCCCTTATCGGGGTATGCCCATTATAGCCTGTTATCAATTTCAGGCTGCAAAGTTACGCTTTTTTCCTGAAACCACCAAATTTTTCCTCTTCTTTTTAAGAAATATTTGAGAATTAGCTACTTTACTCCGAATAAACTATCTTGATAGTCTTCACGCGAAGCTGTACACCACCGCCTGTTGTCTCTGTAAAGAGGTTGGTGTAGGTGGCTGTGGTGCCTGAGAACTCGATGGTGGCTGTGGCATTGCCCACGTAGTTGGTGCCGTTGTAGCTGTCGCAGGTCATCACAATCTGCTTAATCTTCTTGATGCCCTTGAAGATGAGCTTGTTGTTGGCATATACGCGAACGCCCTTGGTGTTGGTGTAGAACTTAGGACCATTCTCCTGACCGTTGGCATCGAAGGTAACGGTGGAACCATCTGAGAACTTCACGGTTTCTACGGCTGCCTGGTTCACCAAACCTGCTGCGTTGAGATCCAGCTCTACGCTGGCACCCGTGGTTGTGGCTGCCGCATTGCTCAATGTAACGGTGGTGCCATCGATGGTCAAACCCTCGCCTGTGGCTGGAGTATCTGGCTTGGATGGGGTATCTGGAGTCTCTGAACCGCCCTCGCCGCTGGTCTTGCCGTTCACGGAGATGAGTTTACCGCCCTGGTTGGTCTCTGGGGTGTTGCCCATGTAGTTGATGAGCTTAGCGCAAACTACAATCTCGTCGCCTTCCTTCAGTGTCATATCGCCTTCCTTCCACTTCTCGCCACCGAAGTAGTAGATGCGGAAGATGTAGAACTGGGTGCTGTTGGCATCATCGGCAATATAGAATGATCCGTTGCCGTGGGATGCAGAGAACTGCTCCTTGATGCTCTGTACCTTACCCTTGATGTAGAACTCCTTGTCGGTAGCCTTACCAGCCTCCAGGGCTGCAGTATATTTCTGGGCAGCTACACTGTTGAATGGGTTTGCCTCAGAACCATCTCCCTTAGCTTCTCCCTTCAAATCTGTGCCTGGGGTAGTATCTCCTGGCTTCTTACCAATCTCCTTACCGTTAATCTTAGCGTATGTTGCAGATTTCAAACCGGTAGCTCTGAAATAGGTTTCGATATTACCGCAGATGATGAGTTCTTTCTTCAGATTACCTGGGTTATCCTTCAGGTTGAGAGCAGTGCGGAGATCGCCGGCTGGCAACTGGATAGGCATACAGTTGTTAACCTCTTTCTCGTCAGCCTTGGCAGCGAGCAGAATGTTTGTTGGAGCTGTCTCTGCACTTGATGCATCACCGAAGATAGCCTCATTGAGTGCCTTGTCTGGTACATAACCTACAATGTAACCCTTAATATATTTGCCGGTGCCTGTCTTAACTGTCTTAGCGTCAGTCACAGTATAAGGGCTGGCTTCTGTACCCTGTGTTGCCACCTCAGGAGTGGTTGGAGCACCAGGCTGAGTAGGCAGTGTATAAGGCTCTGGTACGTCCTCACAGCTAATGAATGTGAAGGCTGCCATAGCCGCCATCAAAACTGAAAATATATACTTTTTCATATTATTGTCTTTTTAAATATTGTTACTATATTGATAATCAGTAATTACTTGATAGAGATGAGATTGCCACCCTTGATCTCTTTGGTGCCGTTATAATCAAGCAGGGTGCCTGATACAACCACCTTCTTGCCTGGTACAAGGATACCCTTGGTTTCCTCTGTCCACTTTGCACCATCGATGTTGAGGCAACGGAATACCTCGAGAGTCTTGCCTTCTGTATCCTTACCGTCGTCAGAGATAACGAATGTAGCGTTACCATACGTGCCAGTATCTACATCTTTCACCTTTACGATGATACCGGTAGCATAAACCTTAGCATCGCCTGCTGTACCGGCATTGATCTTCTCCAGTGCCTGAGCCACGGTATAAGGCTTCTCCAATGTACCGCCTGTTTCTGATGCCCTCAGATCATCCGTGCTGCGAAGTACAATCTGCCAGGTGTTGCCGAATCGGGTGAAGATACCGGTGATATCGAATACGCCCTGTGGAACCACCTCGTTGGCAAACTTAGAATAACCCGAGTTGCGCACTACCAGGTTGTTTTTGTTGATTCTCTTGCCCGTTTCGGCATCAATCAGTTCCAGACTCGTATTGGTATCATCTGGCGCCCATACGTTTGTACCGTTGGCTGAAGCAAACTTCACCTTCTTCAGGGTCATCAGCTTGCCCACGTTAGCCTCCATATAGGCTGCATCAGTAAGCTTTGTCAGGTCAAACTCCTCTGGCACTACCGTGCTTGCATCCGCCTCGCCAGGGTTCAGAATCTTGAAGTGCTCGTTCCAGATGGCACGCTCTATCTTTCCTATACCCAGACTTCCATCTGAGAGTTTGGTATTCACACCGCCAATCTGAGGCAACTTCTTGTAACTTCCGATATAGAGACCCTTCAGGTTTACGAGAATCTCCTGACCAACAGGAAGATAACCTGAGAGGCCACTTCCGTTGATGGCAATGATGATTGCGCCGGATGCATCCTGTACGCTCACCTGGTTGTAGATATTGCCACTGACATCATTGCCCGTCACTACCGCCTTGATCATCATGTCCTTCTCAATCAGCTTGTAGCCATTGTCGCTGTTGATAATCGTAGCAAACTGGGTCTTCAAATCTGCTATGCTGATCACATTCTTCTCCCTCAGGCTGTTGTTGCCCCATGGAGATGCAGGCACCTTCTCGGTCAGGTCTGGGTCAGCATAACCGTCGCCCATACACGACCCCAGAGTCAGTGCCAGGAATGCCAATGCTATGAATTTTATCTTTTTCATTGTTCTTTCTTTTTATTGTTATAGAGAAACGGGATTGCTCCCTGTTCTTTATGTTAAAGAGAAACTGCTCTTTAGAATCTGTAAGATACCTGGAACATGCCGTTGGTACCCCAGGTGTAATACTTCTTAGGATTCTTGGAGAACTGGTAGAGGCGTGGATTCTTCACGTTGCCGTTAGCATCCACTGTATAGCTTGAACGTGAGTTCTGCTCATATCCGCCTGTTACGATGGTCTGGTTGTTCAGCAGGTTGGTAATCATGAGGTTGAAGTTGAGAGAACCCTTCTTCAGTCTCACGCTCTTGCCTATGCTCAGGTCAACCATCCATCCTCCGTGACCCTTCTCCTGGGCTACAGCATCCTCAGTCCAGCTCATACCGTCGAGTGTAGTAGGAGCAAAGATTTCAGGGAATGCCTTGTGGGCAGCCTGGCGGTTGGTCAGCACCTTCTCATATCTGTAGCTTGGAGAATAAGAGAGGTAGATGCGGTCGTAATAGTTGGCATTGAGGTTGACGAACCATCCGTTTACGTGGGCATCGAGACCGATGCTTCCCACTGTGAGCGGTGTGCCACTCTCGCGCATATTCATCACGTAAGCCTTGTCCTGGTAAACCTCAGCACTCTTTGAGAGCATGTATACGGCGTTTACATTGTTGATGTTCTTCGCCTCGCTCATAGCGCCCAGGGTCTTCAGGTCGAGCCATGATGTGAGCTTGATCTTAGCGCCCACCTCTACACCATAGTATTCCTTCTTCAGTCCGGTCATGCTCACGTAGGTGAATGAGTTCTCATCATCGTTGTAGAAGTTCTGCCATTCCGTAACGTTCTCCAGTCGGCTGTAGTATCCGCTCACGTTGGCACTCAGCCATGCGTTGCGATACTGGTAACTGAATTCAGAGCTGAAGATGCGCTCATTCTTGAGGTTAGTCACGAAGTCGTTGCTGATTTCAGGCGAGATGAAGGCTGTGTTTGCCATCGGTGCACGCAGCTCGTATCCGGCTCCTATGCTGAAGGCATGACCTCTGCCCATATCCACGTTCAGACTTCCCTTTACGCCACCGTCCAGGAAGTTGGCTGTGCCGCTCTTGCCCTGGCTGTTGTTCGGTGCCATACCGTTGCGCATGTAGCCTCGGCGGTTCATTCCGGTATATCCGATACGTCCGCTCAGCATCGCCTTCATGTTGTAGAATTCGGCTGTATAGGTGCTCCATGCGTTTGCTTTGTTCACGTCGATGCGATAGTCGTAACCGAACTTGTCGCCCTCGTAAACCAGCTTGCCTGTGTTGTTAGGACCGGCTGTGTTCAGATCGTACTGCACACGTGGGTCGGTCTTAGGATAATCTCCCAGGGCGTATGTGTTGATGTTGTGGAAGATGGCACCGCCCAGCATGTCTTCCAGTGTCTGATAGTGCTGGTTGGTACTCTTTCCGAGCATGATACCCGTAGCCAGGTTCGATTTCTTGGTCAGCTTGGTGTTCAGAACGGATGACAGGCTCAGGGTCAGGTTGTCGTTGTGCTTAGCCTGAACATAGTATAGCAGATCCTGTCCGTTCTTGGCTGCCTGCTGGTTGGCATAGTACAGGCGGTTCCAGTTAATCTGTCGGTTCTGTTTGCTTGCCTGCCAGTAGTTTACGGCGTTGTTCCAGTTTTCCCAGGTATACATGTTGTTGCCGTTCTTGTAGTCGCCCCATACATAGTAGTTGGCTGATGGCATGTTCTTCCAGTAGTCTGGCTGTGGATTCTCTGCGTTGTTGTAGTTGAGCTTGGTGCTCTTGTACATAGAGTATTTTCCGAACACCGATGTGGTGAGCTTCATCTGGTCGTTGATTTCCCAGTCCCATGTAGCGATAGCCGAAGGGGCAAAGTCGTTCACTACGCGTGAGTTTCTCTTGTGTCCGTTCTGGTATCCCCAGTATGGGTTATACTGGTAGTCGTTTGCCAGCCAGTAAGCCTCGTCGGTAGATGCTCCCTGGGTACTTCTTTCTGTCGGGTTACCCCATGTGGAGAAGCTCAGCGAGTGGCCGTTCATCCACTTCTTCTGTACACCGAAGAAATAGGAGAGGGCGTTGTAGAAGGTTCCCTCTACGTATCCCTGGTTAGCCCAACGGTAGGTGAGACCGGCTGTTATTGCCCATCCCTTCTCGTTGAAGCCGCTGGAGTAGGAGTAGAGTCCGCGCAGGGTATAGTTGCGGTTGGCAACACCTACGCTGGCATACTGTCCTTCCTGCATGCTTCCGGCACGGAAATCATAGTTGTTGGAGCCTGCCATGCCGGTCATCGAATAGCCGTTGGCTTCGAAAGGCAGGGCAAAGTCTACGTTTCTGGAGAATCGGTTCAAACCGCCGATGTTGGAGAAACGGAACTGTCCGGTCTCCATATCGTTCATGGAAGCACCGTTGATATAGACATCGTTGTACTTCTGGTTGAAGGCACGATAGCGGAAACGTGCTGGCGAGAACAGGTAACCTGCCTGGCTCGCGTATACGTTGCTGGTAGAATTGAGGATGGTGACATTGGATGACATGTCATCGTCCTCGCCCAACTGTGCCTCGGAGAAGGTGAAAGCATTCTCATCAAGTCCCTGTGCTATGTTCTGGTCAGTCTTTTCGTTCTGAGCCATAGCCAATGAACATGAGAAGAGTGCTAACATTGCTAAGTTTACTTTCTTCTGCATAGTTTATATGTATTAAGTATTAATAAACCGGCAACAGTAGTCTCTTTGAGCAGTGATGATATATGTCCCGCTAGGTCTTGTTTGGGCGATAAGGGGACTTACCGTGTCCCTGGTCTTGTGTCTTCTGTTCCGATTCAATGTGTTTAATGCTGCAAAGTAACAAAAAATTTTTTGAAAAATGAATTTATTTATGTTAAAAATGTATGAAAACTGAAAAAATATTCGTTTTTATGGAGATATTTCCGGTTTTTTAGGTATCTTTGCTGCCTGTTACCTCACCGCGTTAAGGTGAACATATATAATTAGGTATACATTAATATTTAATATTAGTATGAGAAAACATTTGCTCTTGCTGGCTGCCCTCCTCACGATTGGGTTGGGCGCTACGGCACAGAAAAAGAAGTCGCAGACTTCCGGTAACAAGCAGTATCAGGTGTATGCTGTGGGTTTCTATAACCAGGAGAACCTCTTTGATACCTGCCATGATGCCGGTAAGAATGATTACGAGTATCTCCCTGCTAAGGGATGGAATGGTATGAAATATACCAATAAACTCAAGAATATGTCGCGTGCACTTGCCGACATGGGTACCGATGTGCTGCCTAACGTGGGCTGTGCCTTCATCGGTCTGTCTGAGGTTGAGAATGCCAACGTGCTGAAAGATCTCACCGCGCAGCCGCCTCTCAAGGCAAGAAACATGCAGTTCTGCCATATCGAGGGTCCCGATAAGCGAGGCATCGATTGTGCGCTGCTCTATAATCCGGCACTCTTCACGGTGAAGAATACCCGATTGGTGCCTTACGTACAGGAACTTGCCAAGGATTCTGCCTACAAGACCCGTGGTTTCCTCACCGTACGTGGTGAGTTGGCGGGCGAGGATGTGGCGGTTATCGTATGCCACTGGCCAAGCCGTTTCTCCGGTTCGTTCTATCGCGAGAGCGGAGCGCGCCAGGCTAAGGTGGTAAAAGACAGTTTGCTCCGTCTGAACCCTGAGATGAAGGTGTTCGTGATGGGTGATATGAACGATGATCCTACCAACGCCAGCATGCATAAGGTGCTGAAGGCGAAGGCTGAAATCAGCGAGGTGGGTGCCGATGAAATGTATAACCCATGGTATAACATCCTGGCCAAGGAGGGCAAGGGAACCCTGTTCTACAGCGGTTCATGGAATCTCTTCGACCAGATTGTCATCACGCCTAATCTCCTGAACAGGGATAGTAAGAACAAGGACTACAGTTCTCTGAAGTTCTGGAAGAACCACATCTTCCGCCGCGATTACCTCATCCAGCAGGAAGGTCAGTACAAGGGTGCTCCTTTGCGTACCAAGGCAGGCGGCAGATGGCTTAACGGCTACAGCGATCACCTGCCGGTAGTGATGTACCTGGTGAAGGAAAAAAGTAGAAAATGGTAGAGAATCATCCTTTTGAGCCGTGGCTGCCCGAGAATGCGCGGCTGCTGATGCTCGGCACGTTTCCGCCTGCAGCGAAGCGGTGGTGCATGCCCTGGTATTATCCCAACTTCCAGAATGATATGTGGAGGATATTCGGGATTATCTACTTCCAGGATAAGTTCCATTTCGTGGATGTAGAGAAGAAGACCTACCGCCTCTACGATATTAAGGAATTTCTCAGGGAGAAGGGCGTCGCCATCTATGATACCGCACAGCAGGTGATACGCACCAAGAATACGGCATCCGACAAGGACCTGCAGATCGTGCAGCCCGCCGATCTCGACGGCATGCTCCGCCAGCTGCCCCATTGCAGGGCGGTGCTTACAGCCGGCCAGCTTGCCACGAAGGTATTTTCAGAACACTTCGGCATCAAGGAAAAGCCTGAGATGGGAGGCTATGCCGAATTCCAGTTCGAGGGCCGCAGACTCCGTCTGTACCGCATGCCATCCAGTTCCCGTGCCTATCCTATGGCAGTGGAGAAGAAGGCTGAATTCTACCGCAAGATGTTTGATGAAATCTTATAGAAAGAATATGAAAGATAAAGTGACCGTTATTGGCATTGCGGGAGGCACAGGCTCCGGCAAGACTACTGTGGTGAAGAAACTCGTAGAAGTGCTGCCGCCTCATTATGTGGCTGTGGTGCCCCTCGATTCATATTATAACGATACCTCGCAGATGACCGAGGAAGAACGTCATCGGATCAACTTCGACCACCCGTCGGCATTCGATTGGAAGCTTTTGCACCAGCAGCTCGCTGATCTGCGTGCTGGCAAGGCGATAGAGCAACCCACCTATAGTTATATCAAATGCAACCGTGAACCGGAAACGATTCACGTTGACCCCAAGCCGGTTGTGATTATCGAAGGCATCATGACGCTGGTGGACAAGAAGTTGAGAGACCTGATGGACCTGAAGGTGTTCGTGGATACCGATGCTGATGAGCGCCTGATACGCAACATTCAGCGTGATACCATCGACAGGGGTCGCACCGTATCGATGGTGGTAGACCGATACCTCAAGGTCCTGAAGCCGATGCACGAGCAGTTTATCGAACCGACCAAGCGCTATGCTGACATCATCATTCCTCAGGGTGGCGAAAACCTCAAGGGCATCGGTATCCTCTGCAAGTATGTAGAGGGACTGATAGAGAAATAAAAATATTTTTGCTCAAGCATTGCATTTCTTTAATGCAACAAAGTTTAATTAGGAAACAGGGCGGCCTTCTTCTTGAAAAGAGGTCCGCCCGCTTTGTTTTTATCCCGGTCGGGCTATTCAAGTAGTTCAGTTAGCTAATTCAAGTAGTTCTGTCAGCGAATTCAGCCGTCTCAGTTAGCTGATTCAGCCGTCTCAATAAGCCTACGGATACGTCTGCGCTAGCCGACGCAGTAATATCCGTACCCCGACGCAGTAATATCTGTATCCCGACGCAGTAATATCTGTATCCCGACGCAGTAATATCCGTGAGCCAGCGCAGCACAACGTGTGGTCCGTTTTCGCCAGGTCCCATAACCATATTCTGCAAAGATCTTCTTGCTTTTTGCAAGAAGATAAGCTGAAAAACGTGATAGATGAAGGCTATTAGTGATGGATAGCGTGATGGATATTGTAAACATTTTGTCCATCCATCACGCTTTCCTAAATAGATAATTCTCTTATTATCAGGTGATTAATATTTTGAAAAGAGAAAAAATGAGGGATGTGAGGGATAAAACTTAAAAGATTATTCCTCTTCCTCCTTCTCAAAAGCCTCTACGAAAGGCTGATGGAAACCCTGGAAGATGCGGAGATACTCGGCTCGCACCTCATCACTCTCCTCAAAAAGATTCAACTCACCACGCTTGTGAGCCTTCAGCATACTGCTGTAACGGCGAATCTTACGCTTGTAGTTCCTTGCCATCAACGCATCTGCCTGAACAGGATTCTGACTGACATACGAAAAGGCACAAAGTTGCTTCATGAACATGTCGAACACTGGATTGTCATGACTCCAGTCGTCCTCACTCAGCCAGAACCACTGGAAATGATACTTCTGTTCCAATGCCATCAGATGCTGCCCCAGCTCGTCAATCTCCATGCCCTTCTGCATCTGCTCCTCAGCAAAAGCTACCAGAGATGCCGCATCTACATTCAACTCAACCTCGTGAGACAGCGTGGTGCCCTCAATCTGAATGCGCCAACGGTGATTCCTGTTCTTGATGAGCGCAGAATTCGTGTTCATCAGCAACTCAGAAAGTTTGCCCTCGGTAGGAATCTGATTTACTACCGAAAGACGGTCGCGCTGGTTGCGAACCACCAGCTGATGGTCCTCATGGCGCAATACACACATGTAAACCAGCCTGTTGCTGTCGAGCTGAAGGGTGAAACGGTCGTTGTTGTCATCGCCCACAAATTCGTAGGTGTAGTCATCCACCTTATCCTGCGGAATGCTCAGCTCGTCATGCACCTTGTTGCCCTCGGCATCGTAGAGCGAGAAACCGATGTAAGGAATCTGAAGACGGAGGACAACCGGATTGCCGCCGTCCTCAGGTATCAGGGTAACAGCCAGTCCGTCATCGCCAAAATCATCCTTGCGGCATACGAATCCGTCATCCGTCTTCTCAGCCTTCTCCACCTTTACCTCGCCGTGGCGCCACCAGAAATCGAAGGTGATGGTCTGGTCGTCCTCAGCGGCTACACGGATGAAATCCTCGATGTCCTGACCCAGGTAAATCACCTTGGCAGGCTCAATCTCCTCATCGTCATCGCCCAGCGCTCGCACCCACATCTCGCCCGGAACAGGATCATCTTCCCATTCGGCATCAGCAGGGGCTGCAGTAGATTTGAATACGAGGAAAACCATTCTTTCTTCTTCCCTCGTGCCATCTTCGCGGCACGTGAAGCACTTCGCCTCCTTAGGGATGAAGAATGGGGTTAACAGGTACGGGTTTTTGCATAATGCGGTATACTCTACCTCGGTCCATGCCGGGAGAGCGTGTGTATTTGTCTTGTCTGTCATATTCTCTTGTTGCATATAATTCTTGAGTTGGTCCTATTTCTTTTCATCATCCGGCGTGTGTGGCAGGACGAGGGGGATGTTGATCCCAAAAAACGGTTGCAAAGGTAATGCAAAATCGAGACACTACAAAATATATCACCTATTTTTTTAATTATTTTACGATTCAATATTTGGTGCTTCCAAAAAATAGTTGTAGTTTTGCATCTGAAATAATGAATAGAAAGATGAAAGTCAAGACAATACTCACACTGGCGCTAGCCGCCACAACCCTCGCAGCATGTCACAGGGGAAAGAAACCACCACGTATGGACAATTCGAAACTCGCCATCAGCCTCTCGAAACCGGCTAAGGGCGACAGGGCTATCTACGGACTTGCCTGCCTGGGCTGCTCGGATACCGCGCTGGTGCTGCTGCCCAACGGAGGCGGTGACCCCGTGAGATACAACATTCTGGATGCCACTCGCAACCATCAGGTGTTTGGAGATATAGAGGTGGGCGACTGGGTTTGCGTGATGCCATGCGAGGAGAAGGATGAGAAGAACCGTGCCGACATGGTGATAGACCTGGACCAGCTGAAGGCCACCTGGACCTATCCGGTGATGCCGAAGCTGCGCGATGTATCGCATCTGAGCAAGCGCCAGCAGGCGAGAATCCTTGCCAATATGCCCGACAGCATCGTAGAAACTTATATGGTGCCGCGACAGTATGGCTTCACCCTGAAGCGCATGAGCGAGGCGGTGGCCGTGGGCAGGGTGATGATAAACAAAGATGTGGACGACGATAGCCCGGTAGAATATCCTGCTGTGCCTCAGTATACGGAATGGCATGCCTATAACGGCAAACTGATTCTGGTGCAGGGCCGCCGCGAGTTGGAGGACGTGGTGATCAACGAAAAGACGAAGCGCGATACCTTCACCTTTGTATATATGAAGGGCGACAGTCTGGCCCTCTCTGATCGTGAGGGTCGTATCCAGGGGTTCCACCGCTCGCTCAATGCGATGAAGGCCAACGCTAAGGCCCATGCTGCAGCCGAGAAGCTGAACAGCAAGATGAAGAAGGAAATATTGAAGTAAATTACATAATAAATATAAAAAAAAAGGCGAATAGGACGATTTCTCAATTTTTTTGTCTAATTTTGCACCTTGGAATTTAATTCATACATCGAATATAAAGAAAAAGAACAAGAATAATGAAGAAGAAAATTCAGTTCAGTCTCGTTTA
>ERZ779999.213-NODE-213-length-10693-cov-2.85028_pt1 | contig 10693 bp, 10 predicted proteins | sample MGYA00511932_ERZ779999 | MGnify/ENA primary metagenome ERZ779999 (study PRJEB29588, sample SAMEA2145251) | human gut metagenome | biome: human gut; feature: human-associated habitat; material: faeces | place: Denmark | collected 2008/2010 ...
CAGGCGGTGTTACGGCATCGTTTGCAATGGAGGGCGACATTATTCTTGCCGAGCCCGATTGCCTTGTTGCCTTTGCGGGTCCGAGAGTAATCGAGCAGACAATCCGTCAAAAGCTCCCCAAGGACTTCCAAACCTCGGAATTTGTTCTTCAGAAGGGCTTTATCGATTCGGTTGTCAGCAGAAATAATTTGAAATCTACACTTGTAAAACTGCTTAAATTGCACGGTTACAGCGGTGAGGAGGCTTAAAAATGACAGCTTACGAAAAGGTTATGGCGGCGAGAGATGCTAACAAGCTGACCTCGGTTGACTATATTGCCCATATGTTCGGTGACAGCTTCATTGAGCTTCACGGTGACCGCAGATATGCCGATGATAAAGCAGTTGTTGCAGGACTTGCAATGCTCTTTGACACTCCTGTTACTGTAATCGGAATTGAAAAGGGCAGAAATACAAAAGAGCGTGTTGAACGCAACTTCGGTCAGGCTCATCCCGAGGGCTACCGCAAGGCTTTAAGACTTATGAAACAGGCTGAAAAGTTCAGAAGACCTGTTCTTTGCCTTGTTGATACAAGCGGTGCATATCCAGGAATCGGTGCGGAGGAAAGAGGTCAGGGACAGGCTATTGCCGAAAACCTCATGGAAATGATGACTCTCAAAACTCCCGTACTTACCGTTCTTATCGGTGAGGGCGGCAGCGGCGGTGCGCTTGCACTTGCAGTTTCCGATGAAGTATGGATGCTTGAAAATTCCGTTTATTCGGTAATTTCTCCTGAGGGTTGTGCGTCAATTCTCTGGAAAGACAGCTCAAGGGCGGCTGATGCGGCAGAGGCTCTCAAGCTTACCGCACAGGATTTGTTTGACCTCGGTGTAATCGAGAGAATCATCCGTCAGCCAAAGGCAGGCGATCAGGCTATGTTTGAAAGCCTTAAAATGCTCATCAAAAGAACATTTGAAAAGAATCTTGCCCTTGATGACGAAGAGCTTTTGAATGCACGCTATGAGCGTTTCCGCAAAATCGGCAGACCCGAATAATTTATTTTAAACCTAAACATAAAAACGGCAGGAAAGACAATTTGCAATACTGCAATGCCTTTCCTACCGTTTTATTTTTATGAAATTTTAATTACTGATTATATCAGTAAGCCGAACCGTTAAGATATACTTTTACGGAATCAAATTTTTTATTACATAAAGATTCTGCTTTTTCTGTTTGACCTGCTTTTATTTCGTTGTCACTGTCCACAACATAATCTTTGTCGGCATAAACTAATTCATCACCTTGGAAGAACAAGGCTGTGTATTGAACATATTCTGCAACAAGGTTGCCTGTGTTTGTTACAGAAATGGTAGCTTTATCTGTGTCAGTCGATACTTTACAATCAAGATCCTGTGTTACACACTGATAGTCGGTAAGTTCTTTGGGTAAAAGTGTATATTCGTACCTGGCAAACTCTTCATCACCTTTATCATGATTAAACTTTACTGCAACCTCTGTTCCGGGTGCGAAAGCGTTAATTGTTTCAGTTTCGGTATCTATGACATCATCGTCTTTGTCAATTAACTCTAAATGTATAGTGAGTGTACAAGCTTGATTTGAATTGTTTTTCAACACAGCAACAAAGTAATGTGTTGAGACATCATCATATATATATGGCGTGATTTTAATATTTTTCTCTACTTCTTCAGAATCAAAATCAGCTTTATCCGCAACAGCAGATGATTGAACATCCGATGATTTGCTTGTTGTTTGTGAACTGCCGTTAGATGTGTCATTTTCCGAACAACCTGTAAACGCAGTCAAAACAACCATTGCAGAAACAAGCACTACAGAAAAGAATTTTTTCATTTTTTATTCACCTCAAAAATTTATTAGTGGAATTATACCATAAATCAAGTGAAGTGTCAAACAATGACTAAGTTAGCACATTATTTTACTTTACTGTATTATAAAATGTTGATAAAAGGCAATTATTGTGCAATTGAAATTAATAATCTCCGCTGTACATTTCAGGACGATTCACCCAGTCACTAATGGAACTGTTGCCAAAAATTGATTTGCTGTTGCCCGATATCGCCGCAGTTACATTGATTGCAATGCCTGCAATAATGACCGCACCAATCACACAGGCGGCAACAATTTTCACGATTTTAAAAGCTTTCTTTTTATCAATCGGCTGTTCTGCCGGCGGAATGTAGGGAATGGGTGGCTGATTTATTTTCTTGAACGACCCTCCAGAAATGGTGCATCGTTCAGCAAGGAGCTTTTGCAAAAAAGACTATATAAAAGGAACCAGGTCTTAAATGCCAATTCACCGTTTGTGATAACAGATGAAATATTGGAACATCATTATCACGCATTTCAGGAGCCATAGGGAAAAGGAGAAAAAGTAATTTTGCAGAAAGAGGATATTATGCAGTATTCAAAGGAAGAAATTAAGTGAGGCTGGAAAGCTTACAGAAAGCGAAGCTGAAGGAATCCTTGGAGAGATAAAACAGTATCATGTGTGAATCTTGGAATAGGATTGGCACAGGAAGGAAAGAAAGTGCTTCTGATAGACGCTGATCCACAGGGAAGTCTTACAATCAGTCTTGCAAAATCTCTGGAAAACCATCTCATACAGTTGAATAATGAAAGGGGACGTGCTACTATTACATAAAGATGTTGATCACGGCAGCTTATTTAACGGGTAAACTAGGAGGAGGTTTATATGACCACACAAAAGCAACAAGGTATTAAAAAGCAACTAACGAAAGGATTTGTGAAAGTAGCAATAATCGGTGCGGTTGCGGCAGTTATTGGAATCGTAGCACTACTGATCGCAGCGATACAGTATGAAAAGGCATTGAGCCAATACGGATTTACACAGGGAGATATCGGTAAAGCGATCGCGGCATTTTCGGAGAGCCGGAGCGCATTACGTGCAGTAGTAGGCTATGATGACATAGCAGTGATAGACAAGCAGAGCGAACTGCATGACCAGAAAAAGGCAGCGTTTGAGAGTTACATAGATGAATTGAACCGCTCAATCAAATTCACCGAAGGCAGGGATGCATATAATAAAGTATTGCAGGAACTGGACGGGTACTGGGAATTGGATGCACAGGTATTGGAACTGGCTACTTCCGATGACGAGGACGGATATCTGAAGGCACAGAATCTGGATATCGGAGATCTGACCACACAGTACGAACGGATATACGCGGAGTTTGTAGACTTGATGAATCTGTGCGTCGAAAAAGGAGATCAGGCGGAGGTGGATTTGCACAATATGGAGCGTTTTATGCTGATCGCGATTCTGGTTATCGTAATGACCTCTTTCTGGAGTTCTGTGGTATTAGGTAAGAAAATGGCAGGAAATATCGAAGAACCGATGATAGCGCTGGCAGATCGACTTCAGACTTTTGCACAGGGAGATCTGAATAGTGCATTCCCGGACAGAAACACGGAAGATGAGATATTCTATATGATACAAGTCGCAAAAGGCATGGCTGCTGACCTGAATCTGATCATTACGGATGCAGGAGAATTGTTGGGACAGATGGCGGAAGGTAATTATGCCATCGGTACTAAGATCGAAGAGAAATATGTAGGACAGTTTGTGACACTGAAAGATGCCATGCGTAAGATGAACCGACAGATGAACAGCACCTTACAGCAGGTAGAAGAGGCTGCTAATCAGGTATCTGCCGGATCGGAGAATCTTGCACAATCTGCCCAGGCGTTGGCAGAAGGAGCAACAGAGCAGGCAGGATCTGTGGAAGAACTGACGGCAACCATTACGAATATCACAGATGCCGTGTCACGTACAGCCGGCGAACTGCAGAGAACGACGGAAAAGGCTGAGAATTATGCACAGCAGGCGGATGCAGGGCATGCGCAGATGAGGTCATTGATGGAGGAAATGGACCGAATCAATGAAACATCTAAAAAGATACAGAATATTATTGCTGACATTGAAGATATTGCGAGTCAGACGAACCTGTTGTCTCTGAATGCGGCAATTGAGGCTGCAAGAGCAGGGGAAGCCGGACGGGGATTTGCAGTGGTGGCAGAACAGATCCGTAAACTGGCCGAACAGAGTGCACAGTCGGCAGTAGATACCAGAAGCCTGATCGAGGGATCGCTGCAGGAGATCAAGAATGGCAACCAGGCAGCGGAGGTAGCAGCGGAATCTCTGGAGCAGATCGTTGCGGGAGTCAAGGAGATTGCGACAGATGCAAAACGATTGAGTGAAGAGTCTGCTGCGCAGGCACAGGCGATGCAACAGGCAGAACTTGGTGTGAATCAGATATCGGAAGTAGTGCAGTCGAACTCTGCGGCAGCAGAGGAATCGTCTGCTACCAGTGAGGAATTATCCGCACAGGCATATGCATTAAACGATATGGTAGAAAAGTTTACACTACGTCGGGATTAATTGCTAATTAAAAAATGAAATAAATACCGGTCTTAATAATCCGTAACTAGTGGAGAATTAAGATTGGTATTTTTTATAACATAAAACTTTCATTATAACTGAAATTTTCATTTACACATTATCTATTAGAATTGTAATAAGGTTATTGATGCTAATGAAAACAACTTGGTTATTTATATAAAAAATGTAATGAAGAAGAATCTGATAAATAAGTTTGCACCATTTCATGCATATGAAGTAATCGTGAATGAAGCTGCAATCGGAACAATGTAGATGAAGCAGATTATTAAAAAGGAAGGATTGCCGGATGTGGTATTTCACAGCCTGCGTCATACATCGGTGACATACAAGCTAAAACTGAGTGGCGGTGATATAAAGGCGGTCCAGGGCGATTCCGGTCATGCGCAGGCAGACATGGTAACAGAGGTATATGGACATATTCTGGACGAGGACTGCAAAAAGAATGTCCAGCTTATGGAAAATGCTTTTTATAATAAGGAAAACTTAAATCCTGATATTCATGGGGCATCAGGTACACAGAATAATAATAACAATAATATGATAAGTGTTCCGGAGGGGGTAGATGCGGATATGCTTATGAAAGTGCTTGGAAATCCTGAGATGGCAGCTCTGCTGACGAGTCTGGCGAAGTCGATGAACTTGAACGCCCCTCCAGAAATGGTGCATCGTTCAACAAAAAAATATAAAAAAATACTAGACGTGGGCTTTATCATATAACTCCTGAATTTCCGGAGGAAATTTGTCAGGCATCATTTCGTGGATTGAGTCCTCGTTTCCGTCAGCCATTGCTTTTTCATAGTACCAGCATTTGAATTTAAGCATGGCGAGGGTCTTTTCAAGAGTTGCAATTTCTTCTTCAACAGCTATCTTGCGGGCTTCAAATATTTCTTTTCTCTCGGCATAAGTTGAGCTCCCGCCGGACACCAGTTTAAAAAACTGTTTTATATCTTTGATTTCCAGTCCCGATTTTTTCAGACATTCTATGAGCTTAAGTGAAGCAAGCTCGTTATCGCTGAATTTCCGGATGTTACCGCTTCGTTCAAGATTTGGGAAAAATCCCTCTTTATCATAATATCTTAAAGTTGAAACCGGAATGCGAAACATTTCCGAAACCTGTCCTATTGTATACATTTTTAAATCCTTTCAAAAAAGTATTGACCTAAAGTTAGGTTTAGGTATTACAATTACTTCATTATATAATAAAAAAAAGAAGGAGTAAATATTTATGTTAATTGATAATGTAAAATCCCCTGAAGACATCAAAGGGTTTAGTAAAGAACAGTTAGAGAAACTGGCAGAGGAGATAAGAAAAGGTCTTATGAACCGCCTCTCTAAGAAGGGCGGACATTTCGGACCTAATTTTGGATTCGTGGAAGCAACTATTGCACTCCATTATGTTTTCAATTCGCCTGTGGATAAATTTGTATTTGACGTATCTCATCAGAGTTATGTGCATAAAATGCTTACAGGACGTAAAGACGCATATTTTTATGATGAGCATTTTGCAGATGTGTCAGGTTATACCAATCCTGAAGAAAGTGAACACGATTTTTTCAATGTGGGACATACTTCTACGTCAATCAGTCTTGCCTGCGGCCTTGCAAAGGGACGGGACTTGAAGGGTGATAATGAAAATATTGTTGCGGTAATCGGCGATGGTTCATTAAGTGGCGGTGAAGCATTGGAAGGGCTGGATTTCGCTTCGGAGCTTAACAGCAATTTTATTATCATTGTCAATGATAATGATATGTCAATTGCGGAAAATCATGGCGGATTGTATAAGAACCTGAAAGAGCTTCGTGATTCTGACGGAAAATGTGAATGTAATCTTTTTAAGGCAATGGGACTTGATTACAGATATGTCGCTGACGGAAATAATATTGAATCATTAATCAAAGCCTTTGAAGAGGTTAAAGATATAAACCACCCCGTTGTTGTCCACATCAATACATTAAAGGGTAAAGGATATAAGCCTGCTGAGACCAATAAGGAGAACTGGCACTGGTGCATGCCTTTTGATGTTGAAACAGGTAAAAGCAATGTGGACGATTTCGGTGAGGATTATGGCAGCCTTACCTGCGAATATCTTTTGAAAAAAATGAAGCAGGATAAAAGCGTTGTTGTACTTGTAGCCGCAGTTCCTACCTGTATAGGTTTTACCGGGGATAAGAGAAAAGAAGCCGGTAAACAGTTTATTGATGTGGGAATTGCCGAAGAACATGCAGTTGCAATGGCATCAGGAATTGCCAAAAACGGCGGCAAACCTGTATTTGCAACTCACTCAAGCTTTTTCCAGAGAACTTATGACCAGATATCCCAGGACCTTTGTATCAATAATAATCCTGCAACATTGCTTGTAAACACAGCTTCCGTATATGGCATGAATGACGTTACCCACCTTGGAATATATGACATTCCTATGATGTCCAATATTCCTAATCTTGTGTACCTTGCACCTACAAGCTGTGAGGAATATTTTGCTATGCTTGAATGGAGTATTGAACAGAATGAACATCCTGTGGCAATAAGAATCCCATGCAACGGCGTAATCAGAACAGGTAAAGAAGCAGACGCAGACTACAGCGTAATCAACAGATATAAAGTGACAGAGTCAGGACAGGATATTGCAATTATTGCACTTGGTGATTTCTATCAGATTGGTGAAAAGCTAGCAGAGTTAATTGCCGACAAGACAGGAGTGGCACCAACACTTATCAATCCAAGATACATCACAGGTATTGACACCGAAATGCTTGAGGACCTCAAAAAGAACCATATAAAAGTAGTAACCCTTGAGGACGGAATACTTGACGGCGGATTTGGCGAAAAGATTGCAGCTTTCTATGCCGCAACGGATATGAAAGTCTACAATTATGGCCTAAAGAAGGAGTTTATTGACAGATATTCAGTAGATGAGATTTTAAAAGAGAACCGTATTACTCCGGAACAGATTTTTGAAGATCTACAGTAATTATATACACCTCGGATTGCGGTTTTGACAGCCGTGGTCTGAGGTATTTCTATATTTAATAATTTACACATTGTGTAATCTAAAAATATATGATACAATATACACAATGTGTAAAACAGGGAGACTGTATCCATGGAGAATTTAACAGAGTGTCAGATTGAGATAAAGAAAATTCGTGAAGCAACAGGAATGAACCGCAAGGAGTTCTGCGAGCATTTTAACATACCATACAGGACGGTTACCGAATGGGAGCGTGGAACCCGTAATGCACCGGATTATGTTTTGAGGCTGTTGGCTTACTATATTAAGAGTGAGAATATGATTAAGAAGGAGGAGCGGAATGGACAAGAATAGAGTTATCACGGTACAAAATATTCCTATCACAATATCCAGAGCGGATATTGATGATTATATATGTATAACGGATATGGCAGCAGCCAAATCTGATAATTCAAGGGCAGCGGATGTAGTTAGAAATTGGCTTAGAAATAGAGCTACTCTTGAATATTTGTCAACATGGGAGGAAATTTATAATCCTAATTTTAAAGTGTTCGAATCTGAACACTTTAAAAAACAAGCCGGATTATTGACTTTCACGCCAAGTATTTCTGAATGGGTAGAACAAACCAACGCTATCGGGTTATATGTCAGGAAAGGAAAATACGACGGAATAAATATTTAATTCTCCACGAATCGTAGAATTCGCATAAATTCACCAAATTCTACGAATTGTGGGTTTAAAATATGATGCACAAAGGATATTATGACCATGAAAGGAGGAAGAGGATGGACCAGATAAAGATTGGCGGATTTATTGCAGAAGAAAGGAAAAGGAAGGGATACACCCAGAAGATTCTTTCCGAAAAACTTGGAATAAGTGATAAGACAATTTCTAAATGGGAACGGGGAAACGGATTTCCTGAAGTATCACTTCTGATTCCATTATGCAGTGAACTTGATATAACAGTTAATGAATTGCTCTCTGGAGAAAGGGTTTCTGAAGAGCAATATCGTAAGAAGGCGGAGGAAAACATGGTGAATTTAGTTAAAGAAGCACAGGAAAATAAAAAGAAAATAATTCTGTCGGTAATGGTAGGCATATTAACAATACTTGCCGCCGTTCCTCTATTTATGGTTGCGGGAATGTTTGATATGAGGACTGGTGTCAGAATAACATTTATTGTAATTGGTATAGTTGTATTGATAATAGGAATTGCAGTTGCGTGCATTATGGACAGAGAAGCAGGGGCTTTTGAATGTCCTGAATGTCATGAACGATTTATCCCTGATATGAAATCATATATCATGGCAGCGCATACACTGACTAAGAGAAAACTAATATGCCCTAAGTGTGGTGCACACAGATATTGTAAAAAAGTTCTTACAAAATAATATTAAATCACCCCGGATTCATGTGAATCCGGGGCAGATAGCTTCTTATTTTTCACAGATATGTCTGGCTACATAGACACCGCTTGCGGAGGCGTGTGAAAGGGAGTGGGTAACACCGCTGCCGTCACCGATTATGTACAGACCGTCATATTTACATTCAAGATTTTCATTGAGTTCAACTTCCATATTGTAGAATTTAACCTCAACACCGTAAAGCAATGTATCATCATTGGCGGTGCCGGGAGCAATTTTATCAAGGGCATAAATCATTTCGATAATTCCGTCAAGTATTCGCTTCGGAAGCACAAGGCTTAAATCACCCGGTGTAGCCTTGAGAGTAGGTGTTACAAGACCTTCTCTTATACGGGTCTCATTGCTTCTTCGGCCTCTGACAAGGTCGCCGAAACGCTGTACGATTACACCGCCGCCAAGCATATTGGAAAGGCGGGCAATACTTTCGCCGTAACCGTTGCTATCCTTGAAAGGCTCAGAAAAATGCTTTGCAACAAGGAGTGCGAAATTAGTATTTTCTGTCTGCATTTCCTCACCCTCATAACTGTGGCCGTTGACGGTTACGATTCCGTTGGTGTTCTCATTAACAACAATGCCGTGTGGATTCATACAGAAAGTACGGACATTATCTTCAAACTGCTGTGTCCTGTATACGATTTTACTCTCGTATAATTCATCTGTAAGATGTGAAAAAATAACGGCAGGAAGTTCAACACGGACACCGATGTCAACACGGTTTGATTTAGTAGGGATGTCCATTTCATGACATATTTTTTCCATCCATTTACTGCCGCTTCTGCCCACAGATACGATGCAGTTCTCACATTCAAACTCATCGGAAGCTGTTTTAATAAGATACCCGTTATCGGTACGGTTTATTGATACAACAGGTGTATCAAAGTGAAAATCAGCTTTTTCCTTCAATTCATTGTAGAGATTTTCAAGAACAACATAATTTATATCTGTTCCGAGGTGACGGACAGAAGCATCAAGAAGTTTTAATTTGTTCTGCATACAGATTTTCTTAAACTGTGTACCCGCAGTTGAAAAAAGCTTGGTGCCCTCGCCTCCGTGTTCCATATTAATTTCATCTACATATTTCATTAATTCTATGGCTTGTTGTTTACCTATGTATTCGTACAATGTTCCGCCAAAATCATTGGTAATGTTGTATTTGCCGTCAGAAAATGCACCTGCACCGCCAAAACCGCTCATGATGGAACAGCTTTTACACTTAATGCAGGTGGGAATTTTGTCACCGTCAATAGGGCACTTCCTGTCAGATAACCGGTGCCCCGCTTCAAATACACCGATGGACAGGTCTGGATTTTTCTTTGCCAGCTCGTAAGTCGCAAATATACCGCCCGGCCCTGCACCGATTACAATAACGTCATAATGTTTCATTCAAAAACCTCCTGTGTTGTTTTAGGCATAAAAAAACCACAGACAGTTCACCTATAAAAGATTATAGATAACTGTTTGCGGCAGCTAGTAGAAACATTCATCCTTATTATGAATATATATAACCTGTTTACAGAATAGCAAACCTGATAAAAAAAATCAATAATATAAAAGAAATTGACATTAATTTTTTTGAGTATTACTATACGGTTAGAAACAACTAACAGGAGTTATGAAAGGAGAATTTTGGAGGTAAAATCAAAAAAAGCCAAGTGCTTGCCACTCATCAATTAATTTTGGAGAATCTCCTTCAAGTACCGGCACCACACCATTTTTTAATCATAAATCTATTGTCACATCTTGCGAAAATTATATACCAATCGGAAAGATTTGGAACAATCAATCCGAAAGATTCAATCATTTTCTCGGTGCTAAAAGGGATAAGTTGTTAGGAAAAGAAAAGGAATAAATTTTTTTATA
>ERZ779999.220-NODE-220-length-10456-cov-14.2841_pt1 | contig 10456 bp, 7 predicted proteins | sample MGYA00511932_ERZ779999 | MGnify/ENA primary metagenome ERZ779999 (study PRJEB29588, sample SAMEA2145251) | human gut metagenome | biome: human gut; feature: human-associated habitat; material: faeces | place: Denmark | collected 2008/2010 ...
CATCACCGGTAGCGGTTTTGATGTAAACCCTAAGAGTCTGGGTTATTCTACATGTACATACGTAGGACTTAACCTGGAGCGTGGTAATATGTACAAGAAGGTGGTAGAGCGCCTTCAGAACATTCCTGAGATTGTGGAGTGCCACTTCACAACCGGTTCTTATACCATGCTTTTGAAGTTGTATGCCCGTGACAACGAGCAGTTGATGGACTTGCTGAACAACAAGCTCCAGGCTATTCCGGGTGTAGTATCTACCGAGACACTCATCTCGCTTGAGCAGAGCATCAAGCGCGAGGTTCCTGTTCTTTTGGAGGAAGAGTAATTTTTTTGTATTTAGAAATAAACAAATGGAAACATTTGAATTGGAGTCGCATCTCAAGGGTGCGTACTCTTCTTTTCCCGAAGCGAAGCATCAGCCCGTAATCGGTCTTACTGCCAATTACGAGAACATTGATGCTACGCTTCGCGACCGTTATTACAAGCAGGTGATTGCGGCAGGTGGAACGCCTGTCATCATCCCGCCAGTTGTCGACAGTACTGTCATCATCAATACCCTGGAGCATCTAGATGGTTTGATCCTGACGGGTGGGGGCGACCATAATCCGTTGTGGATGGGCGAGGAGCCGTCTCCCCGTCTTCACAATATCAATCAGGAGCGTGATGCTGCAGAGCTGATGCTTGTCCGTCTGGCTTTCAACCGTCAGATACCGATGCTTGGCATCTGCCGAGGCATTCAGACCCTGGCGATAGCCTTGGGCGGAAAAGTGTATCAGGACATCAAGCAGATGGTGAAGCACAGTCAGGATGCCGACCGCTCCGAACCAACCCATAGTGTAGAAATCAAGAAGGATTCCACCTTATATCATATATATAATTCGGAAAAGATTCTCGTCAACTCGTTCCACCATCAGGCTGTGAGCGAGCCGGGCAGGCACATGCGCATCATCGCCAAATCTACCGATGGCATCATCGAGGCGATAGAGAGCAATGAGTATAAGCAGATACTCGGCGTGCAGTGGCATCCGGAGTGGCTGGGCGAGGAAGGCGGAAAGATCTTCCAGTGGCTGGTGAACCAGGCTGGCAATTTCCATGCTGCCAAGCAGTTGCACAAGCGTATCCTAACACTCGATACCCATTGCGATACTCCGATGTTCTTCCCGCAGGGCGTGAAGTTCGATCATCGCGACTCCCGCATTCTCGTAGATCTGCACAAGATGACCGACGGACATCAGGATGCTACCACCATGGTGGCTTACCTGCCGCAGCCTAAGATAGGCGAGAGCTTCAGCAGCAAGGTAGCCTTCGACGTGCAGGGACCTCTGCAGTATGCCGATCTCATCTTCGACAAGATAGAGGAAATCGTGAGCAAGAACCGCGACTACCTGAGTATTGCCCGAACTCCTGCCGATCTTTACAGCGACAAGCGAAAGGGCAGAAAGAGCATCATGCTCGGTATTGAGAATGGTCTTGCCCTGGAGCACGATTTGAGCAATGTGAAGTACTTTGCCCAGCGAGGCGTGGTATATATCACCCTCTGCCATAATGGCGATAATGACATCTGCGACAGTGCCCGTGGCTGTAATACCCACAATGGCGTGAGCAGTTTCGGAGCCAAGGTGATTCAGGAGATGAACCGCCACGGCATTATGGTGGACTTGAGCCATGCAGGCGAAAAGAGTTTCTATGATGCATTGGAAATCAGTCAGACTCCTATCGTATGCAGCCATAGCAGCAGCCGTGCGCTCTGCGATGTGCCCCGTAATCTTACCGATGATCAGATGCGTGCCCTGGCAGCCCGTGGAGGTGTGGCTCATACTACGCTCTATCATGGATTCCTGCGCAAGGAGGGCGAGGCAGACATCATGGATGCCATTGCCCATCTGGAGCATGCCATCGAGGTGATGGGTATCGACCACGTAGGTCTGGGTACCGATTTCGATGGAGACGGCGGCATCCGCGGACTTGCTGATTCTTCCGAGCTGATTAACTTCACCCTCCAGCTGTTGCGCCGCAAGTACAGTGAGCAGGATATCGCCAAGATCTGGGGAGGCAACTGGCTCAGAGTGATGACGCAGGTGCAGAACTTTAAACAATAATGTTATGACGAAAAAAATGAAGATTATATTAGGTGTGGTGGTAGCTGCCGGACTGGTGGCTGGTACCATCAGCTATAAGAATGCCAGCAGCGCAAGCTCGCCTGATGTTCAGGAGGTAGAGGAAGCGGAGAAGCTGAATCCCGTAGGTCCGGCTTTCAATGCCGATTCGGCGTTGGCTTATTGTGCAGCGCAATGCGATTTCGGTCCTCGCGTGATGAACAGCGAGGCGCACGATAAGTGTGGCGAATGGATTGTGAGCAAGTTCAAGCAGTTTGGCTGCGAGGTAGAGACCCAGAAGGCAGACCTGAAGGGTTATGATGGTACGATATTGAAGAATACCAATATCATTGCCCATTACAACCCGAAGGCTGAAACCCGCATCTTGCTTTGTGCCCATTGGGACAGTCGCCCTTGGGCGGATAATGATCCCGACAGTACCAATTGGCGCAAGCCTGTAATGGCAGCCAACGATGGTGCCAGCGGAGTAGCCGTCATGTTGGAAATTGCGCGCCAGTTGCAGGCTGATAAAAAATTGAATCCAAGTATCGGCGTAGATTTCGTATGTTTCGATACCGAGGATTGGGGTGTACCTCAATGGTCTGATGCACAGGATGATGGCAACAGCTGGGCTTTGGGTGCCCAGTATTGGAGCGAGAACAAGCCAGAGGGTTACAATCCTCGCTATGGCATCCTCCTGGATATGGTAGGCGGTCAGGGAGCCAAGTTCTACCGTGAAGGCATGTCTATGCAGTATGCTGGTGGCATCGTGAAGCGAGTATGGGCTGCTGCCCGTCAGGCAGGTTACGGCAGTTTCTTCCCTAAGAGTGATGGCGGTATGATTACGGATGATCATATCCCGGTAAACGAGAAGGCGAAGATTCCTACCATCGATGTGATAGCCTACTATCCTGATTGCCAGCAGAGCAGTTTCGGTCCTACCTGGCATACCGTGAACGATGATATGGCTCATCTGGATAAGAACGTATTGAAGGCAGTGGGTCAGACTATGATCCAGGTGCTTTACACCGAGGAATAAAAAGGAATGCCCCTAGAGGAAAAAGCAGTTACCTCTAGGGGCATTTCTTTTTTCCATTAGGGAAAATCTCCGTTCATAAGTTTTGAACGTATGTTCAATGCTTTTGAACGTACATTCAAAGCTTTTGAACGCACATTCAAAACTTATGAACGGAGATTTCTCCTAATAGTATAGACACTTTCTCCTAATAGTATCCATAACTTTCCCTTGTTCCATCAAAAAATACCCTTAGGGATAGAAGCTGTTTCCTGTTATCAGGAATGCTTCTTTCCCTAAGGGTATTGGTTTTCTTAATAAGGAGTATGATTATATCTGTCCTGATTCCACCTGTCTCACCACTCTTTCCGTGAGCCTATCCACTCCGTTCGGATCATATTTCTTGTTGAGGCTGGCACCGAAGAGGGCGGCGAAAGCCTGATAGAAGCCGGCACGGATAGGACCGAGGAATGCCTGGATAAGATGATAGGAGGATGAATTGCACTCACGATACACCAGTTTGATGCAGAGCTTGCCCTGTGCATAGGTGAGCTTCTTCATTCTCGGTGTATACTCCTGCTTGATGCTTTTCTCCACCAGTTTCATGTGCGCATCCTTCGCCTTCTTGTTGGGCAGGGTTTCCAGATAGTCACCCGTTTCGATGATGATCTTTCTCACCTCCTTGGCTATCGGCAGAACTTTCTTGATGTTATATACCAGACGGTTGTACGCCATTCTTTCCTTGGCGTTCTTGAACACCGGCTGTGGATAAACATACACGTTGTTCACCTGTACATACTGTATGCTGTCGTGATCGAGCAGCACCTTTCCCACCTTCACCATCGGTTCGAAGGTAGGGGCATCCATATCGACTTCCTTGTTTTCAGGCTTGTCGTCATCCGTCTGTGCCATTGTCTGCAGCGTGATGCAGAAGAGCATCGCCAGCAAAAAGAATATCTTCTGTTTCATAAAAATCTTCTTGATCCAATTTAAATAATCCGCTCCCTGTCCGGAGCATCTCTTATATATATATAAAGAGGTGTAATCCTCTTCTATTTCTAATTATGCCGCAAAATTACAGATAATTTCCCATTTAGAGAAAGAAAGTTACTCTTTTCTTCCTCATTTTCTGAATTTCGCAGTATCTTTGTGGAAATTTAATAATTCTTTTGCCTGTCTATGAAGTATTGGCAACCTATCATCCGCTTTTTGTTGAAACTGTTTCTCATAGGCAGCTCCCAGTTATTTTATGTCCCTACTGTTTGTGCCCAGGACTCCTCTTCCCGGTCGGAAGAAGATAGGGAGAAGCATGTCTCTTCGCAACCTTGGCAGGAATATCTGATGGAACTCTCGGAGATGGAGGATTTCGAACAGACTGCCTGGGAGGATTATGAGGAGGAACTGGAGGAGCTGGCGCAGCATCCGCTGAATCTGAACACGGCTACCCGTGATGAGATGGAGCATCTGCCTTTCCTCACCCCTTCGCAGGTAGAGGATATCCAGGCATATCTCCATCGCTATCACGGGATGAAGACGATGGCAGAACTGGCTCTCATCCCCAGTATCAGTTGGTATCAGCGGCAGTTGATGAACAGCTTCTTCTATGTAGCCGATGAGACTCCCCGCCAGCAGTTCCCGAGCCTGAAGAATATCCTGAAGTATGGCAAGCACGAGGTGATGGGAATGGTGAAAGTGCCTTTCTATGAGCGCAAGGGCGATGGCAAGGGAGCCGATGGATACCTGGGATATAAGTATAGGCACGGGGTGCGCTATCAGTTCAGGTATGGCGACTATGTGAAGATGGGATTCGTTGGCGCCCAGGATGCGGGCGAACCTTTCGGAAGCGGCAGGAACAATCTGGGATATGATTTCTATTCCTTCTATCTGCAAGTCAGGAAATTAGGCAGATGGAAGAATATCACCCTGGGCAGGTATCGGCTGCACGAGGGAATGGGACTGATTCTCAACAACGACTTCAGCTTCGGCAAACTCTCGGTATTGTCCTCGCTGGGCAGAACCACCAGCCAGATCAAGGTTCATTCCTCCCGCTCTTCTGCCAACTATCTGCAGGGAGCAGCAGCCACCTATACTTTGTTGAAGGGACTTGACCTTACCGGATTCCTCTCTTATCGCAAGATAGATGCCACGCTGAGTGATGAAGGTGGCATCAAGACCATTCTCAAGACCGGTCTGCACCGTACACGCAGGGAGATAGCCAGGCAGGATATAGCCTCCAATACGCTGGTGGGTGGCAACATCAACTATCGCCATCAGGGCTGGCATATCGGAGCCACCGGTTTCTATACCTCTTTCTCCCTTCCGCTGATGCCGGAAAAGGTGCAGTTGTACAAGCGGTTTGCTCCCGAAGGTGATGCCTTCTGGAATGTGAGTGTAGATTATGGCTATATTTCCCATCGCTGGACGATAGGTGGCGAAACGGCAACGGGTGATTGTGGAGCCGTCGCCACGCTCAATGCTGCTTCTTATCAGTTTTCCGACCATTTCTCGCTCACGGCTGTGCAACGGTTCTATTCTGCCAGATACTATTCCCTGTACAGCAACAGCTTTGCCGAGGGAAGCAGCGTGCAGGATGAAAACGGCATGTATGTGGGGGCTACGTGGTCGCCAGGCAGTCGCTGGACCATTACCGCCTATAGCGACTTTGCCTATTTTGCCTGGCCTAAGTATCATACCCGTCAGAGTACGCAGAGCTGGGATCATCTGCTGAATATCCTCTATCTTCCTGCCCGTTCCTGGACACTGGGAGCCCGGGTCCGCTATAAGGAAAAGGCGGGAAACGTTACCGGGCGTCTCCGTTTCTATGCCAGCGTTAACATGAAAAACTGGAGTTCCAAGACGAGTGTGGATTATACGAAGTTCCGGGAAGGAAATGCGGGCAGCGGTACTAAGACTACTTCCGGCAACGGCACCGGGAATGCTTCCAGCAGTGGTTATCTGCTGAATGAAAACATCGGATATCATTGGCGGTGGCTGAGGCTGCAGGGCAGTTTCGGCTATTTTCACACCCAGGATTTTGCCAGTCGCATCTATGCCTATGAGCCGGGCTTGCTCTATCAGATGAGTTTCGGAAGTTACTTTGGCGAGGGCATCCGCTATGCCCTGATGGCGCGTTCGGAAATCAGCCATCATCTGCTGGTAATCGCAAAGCTGGGCAGCACCGATTATTTCGACCGCACCCACATCTCTTCCGGCTTGCAGGAAATCGCCGGTTCTCATCAGATGGATCTGGAGGTACAAGTGAAGTGGAAGTGGTGAGGTGAAAGTGGTGAAATCTGGGATTTATACTGCTTTCCCAGTCCTTCTTTTCAGGAATATGATGCAAGATTATAAAAAAACTGGCGTTTTATTTGTGTATGTAAGAAAATCGGGGTATTTTTGCAATTGATAAGTATCCATGCTAACGACGAAAAAAGAGAAGTGATGAAGATATTCATAGTGATTCCTTGCTATAATGAGGAAGAAGTATTGCCGAAGACCCTGGAGGTGCTTGGCAATCTGATTAAGACCATCAAGGTAAAAACAGACGCCGACACGGAGTTGCTCCTTGTTGACGATGGTAGTCGTGACCGCACCTGGCAGATGATTTCCGATGCAGCCAAGGAGCACAAGTATGTGCACGGCATCAAGTTATCTCATAACCGTGGTCATCAGAATGCACTTTGGGCTGGTATGGAGGCAGCTGTGGATCATTGCGATGCGATGGTAAGTATCGATGCCGACCTGCAGGATGATGAGAATGTTATCATCGATATGGTTCAGCAGGTGCAGGAAGGCAAGGATATCATCTACGGTGTGCGCAAGGAGCGCAAGACCGATACCTTCTTCAAGCGATTCACCGCCCAGGCTTTCTATAAGCTGATGCAGAGCGTGGATAAGGATACGGTGTATAACCATGCCGACTTCCGCATGATGACCAACCGCACCCTGAAGGCGCTGATGCAGTACTCCGAGCGCAATCTCTTCCTCAGGGCCATCGTCCGCCAGTTGGGGTTCCGTGAGGGATTCGTCTATTACGACCGCAAGGCACGTGAGGCAGGTGAGAGCAAGTATCCGCTCACCAAGATGCTGAGCTTCAGCATCGATGGCATCACTTCGTTCTCCGTGGCACCATTGAAGTTTATCACCTTCCTGGGTCTGGCGATGACCCTGGTGGCAATCGTCATGATCATCTTTGCCTTGGTGGAGCATGTCCAGGGCAAGACCATCCAGGGCTGGACCTCCCTGCTCGTTTCCATGTGGTTTATCGGTGGCATCATCACCACGGGTGTGGGCATCACAGGTGTCTATATCGGCAAGATTTATACCGAGGTGAAGCGCCGTCCTCGATACTTTATCGAAGAAAGAGTATAATCTTATCGAAGAAAATAAATAAGAAGAATATCAATTTGATAGATACAAAAAAAGCATCGGGATTATGAGTTCCGATGCTTTTTTGTATCTTGTTATTTGTTCTGTGCGATATTGGCACTTGTCTTCACAAATTTGTAGAAGCCTACCTTGCTGTGCCATTCCACCGTCTTCTTTACTTCCCAAACCTTCTGGAAGGTATAGTCCCTTCCGAATTTCTCCTTGAAGTCTGGCACGTCGCTTTCAGGAATCATCAGCACGCCATCCTGCGGCAATACCTTGTCAAACTGCTGAATCTTATCGCCCAGATAGAAGTTGAGGCTGAAGAAATGCATCATCTCTATCGACATATAGGAGTAAAGCTTACCTGTATCAAACTTCTTTTCGATAACCGGCGCCAGATGCTTGTCTGCCTTGGTGTTGAGCACGGCAGGCTGCAGGGTGGAGTCGAGTGTGATGAAAAGTGCGATAATCATCACCAATGTATATCTCATCATTTGGCTTGTCTCTTTTTTCTTGAGTGCCTTGAATATATGATAAGCTCCTATTATAAGAAACATATAGCATACGTAGAATAGGATACCATGAGTAGATTCCCTTATGGCATGGAGCATGGCGATGTTGTCGGCAGCATGCTTGCCATGGAAAATGGTATCTGGTATGCAGCCTGCTCGTATAACAAGCGTAGCAATCACGAGGATAACTGCCAGCGAGGCAATCACCCCTGCATATACCTTGATGGCTCCCACTTTCTCCTTCATCATCCAGACGATGTATTCAGCTATGAGATAAGCCATGAACGGATAGCATGGCAGCAGATAGACGCTGCGCTTGCTCTTTGGGATGCAGTAGAAGAAGAGCACCAGGAGGAAGGCGAGCCAGGTGAACACCTGCAGCGGAGTAGCCTTCTTCGCATTCTCCAGGAACCGGGTCTTTGAGAACTTCTTCCATGGCAGGATGAAGAGCGAGAACAGTAATAATAAGGTGTAAGGCAACCAGCCCGTAATGAGTGTAAGCAGGTTGTACCACGCCGGGTTCTCATGCGATTCGTATGCCATCTTACCCATGAATCGGTCGATGTTCTCTTCCTTCACCAGTCGCAGGAACTCGTCGCCACCTTGCAGATAGGCGGCATAGTACCAGCAGAATGGGATGATGAGCGAGAGTAGGGCGGTTAAAGCCATGCGCCATACGATGCCCCAGAAGTTCTCGCGCAGGGTAAGCATGAATACGCCCATCACGAAGCAGGGCAGGATGATGCCCACAGGACCCTTGGTCAGCGTGGCGCCGCTCATGCAGAGGATGGCGAGCCAAGGCAGCTGGTGCTTTCCCTTCTCCCACCAGCGGTAGAGCAGATACATGGCTCCTACCATCAGGGCGGAGTTTACCATATCCACACGGCAGTTCATTCCGGCACGGTGCACCTCGAAGGCGGTGAGCGTGAGGATGGCAGCGATGAGGCTGGTCTGTGTATCCTTTCGCTTGGCATAGAATACGAAGCCGCCAATGGTCATCAAAACCAGCGATACGGCGGATGGAAGACGTGAGGTATATTCATTCACGTGGCCGGCGATGAGGCTGAAGAATGCGATGCACCAGTGGAAGAAAGGTGGCTTGTAGGGGATGTCGCCACCATTGTTGATAGGCAATATCCAGTTGCCATGTTCCAGCATGGTGTAGGCAACCACCGCCTCGCGCGGCTCTCCCTTGGTATTGAAATCAGAGAGTCCGAGGAATGGAATCATCATCACGATAGCCAGGATGATGATGAGCCATAGGGCTTTGTTGTACTTGATGTTCATGTCTTATCGAAGTCTTATAATGTTATTTTGGCTGCAAAGTTACATATAATTATTTGTTTATAGATAGAATAAGGTGGGAATTTTTGCTTTTATTGGGATATAATTATTAACTTTGCACCCGATTTCTAAAGTAGAATAAAGATGAAACGATATTTTAAGGCTTTGGGGTATCTCCTTTCGGTGCATGTATTGGCATTGCTGGTGATGACTCTTTTCAGATTGGTAGAATTCATAGCCCTGCATGGCATGATAGTAGATGCAGGGGCGAGTAGGGTGATGGCGTTTGTCAAGGGTGTATGGTTCGACAATGTCATTGCTTGTTATATTTCGGTATTGCCTGTGGCTGTGCTCCTGATAGCAGCCAGCCTGGGGTGGTGTCATCGCCGTTTGCTGCGTGGCATCAACATCTGGTATGCGGCATGGTTTGCCATCGCCTTCATGCCTTCGGCAGCCAATACCCCTTATTTCCAGTATTTCTTCAAGAACATCAATTCCAGCATCTTCGGTTGGTTCGGCTATGTGGCCACCACATCGGGCATTGCTCCTGCAGGAGTCTTCCTATTGGCTCTATATCGCTCTCTATTTCGTGTTCACGGGGGCGTTTATCTATGCGCTCGTCCGCTTGCGCCGCTATTTCGAGGGGCTTTTCCTGTTGCCAAAGGACAATATGCACCTGGTGTTGGTGGGAGCACGTTTCCTCATTTCCCTGGCTCTGGTAGGCGCCTGCCTTTTCGGCATCCGTGGCAGAATGGGCTATAATCCTATCAAGGTGAGCCAGGCTTACTATTGCGAGGATTCCTTCCTCAACCAGCTCGGCATCAACCCGGCATTCAATCTCCTTACTTCGGCGCTTGACGATATGCGCAAGGAGAACAAGGAGCTGCATCTCATGCCATACGCTGAGGCTATCACGAATACCCGCCAGTGGCTCGGTATCACGGGAAAGGTGGATAGCACGAATATTCTGAAGCGTGAGGTGGTGAATGATTCCTTGATGATGAAGAAGAATCATCCTAATGTGGTGGTGATACTGATGGAGTCTATGTCGGCAAACCTGCTGGGCACTTTCGGCAATCAGCAGCCGCTCACCCCAACGCTCGATTCGCTCTATCATCATTCCTTGGCGTTCACCCATTTCTATAGTGCCGGCATCCATACCAACCATGGCATGACGGCTA
>ERZ779999.227-NODE-227-length-10322-cov-2.74021_pt1 | contig 10322 bp, 9 predicted proteins | sample MGYA00511932_ERZ779999 | MGnify/ENA primary metagenome ERZ779999 (study PRJEB29588, sample SAMEA2145251) | human gut metagenome | biome: human gut; feature: human-associated habitat; material: faeces | place: Denmark | collected 2008/2010 ...
GCTGTGTTCGCCTTCCTTGCAAGTATTTCAATAATAGCGGTTCTTGTAATATGTATATTTCTTTTTGCAAGGGGAATACCGGCTATACATCAGATAGGTTTTACAAAATTTGTATCAGGTAAGATATGGAAACCGGGCAGCGATTATTACGGAATATTTGTCATGATAATAGGAAGTCTGTATGTTACTGCAGGAGCACTTATAATAGGTGTTCCTGTTGGAATATTTATGGCAGTCTTCATGGCAAAATTCTGTCCTGCATGGTTATATAAAATATTAAAGCCTGTAGTTAATCTTCTGGCCGGAATACCTTCAATTATATATGGTTATTTTGGACTGATGGTAATTGTTCCATTTATAAGAAATAATTTTACCGGAAACGGATTCAGCATTCTTGCAGCATCCATAGTCCTTGGAATGATGATACTTCCTACAATTATATCAGTATCGGAAGCCTCAATAAGAGCAGTTCCCGAAAGCTATATGGAAGGGGCACTGGCACTTGGAGCAACAAAAGAAACAGCTGTGTTTAAGACCATTGTTCCTGCAGCAAAATCAGGAATAATAACAAGTCTTACCCTTGGTGTGGGCAGGGCAATCGGAGAAACAATGGCAGTAAAGATGATTGTCGGAAATCAGACAAGACTTCCGGAAAGCATATTTGATGGTGTCAGGACACTGACATCCAATATTGTGCTTGAAATGGGATATGCCACCGATTTGCACAAAGAAGCATTAATTGCCACAGGTGTAATTTTGTTTGGATTTATACTTATATTGAATATGATAATCAGCATATTAAAGAGAAAGCAGGTGGAGGCATAATGGAAAAGCAATTAAGAGAGCATCATGTCGGTTCACTTGTGTTAAGAGGCCTTATGTACCTTGCGGCAGGAATTACCGTAGTGGCACTTTTATATGTGCTGTTTTATATCCTGGTAAATGGCGTACCTGCATTATTTACCTCAAAAGGTATTTTTTCAACAAAATATAATTCTGAGAATGTATCACTTTTACCTTCTCTTATAAATACACTTATTCTTACTGCGGTATCCCTTGCAATAGCAATACCTTTAGGAATAGGTGCAGCGATATATTTATCGGAATATGCGAAAAAAAGAAATTTCTTTGTCAGGGTAATTGAACTTATGTCAGAAACACTAAGCGGAATACCTTCAATCATATACGGACTTTTCGGCATGATTTTTTTTGTTGTATTTTTGAAATGGGATTATTCACTTATGGCAGGTGCGGCAACAGCGGCAATTATGGTACTGCCTACAATATTGAGTACAACCAAGGAAGCACTTGATGCTGTACCGGATTCATACAGGGAAGGCAGCTTTGCCCTCGGTACCGGTAAATTAAGAACCATATTTAAAGTTGTTCTTCCGGCAGCAGTTCCGGGTATCCTTTCCGGAATTATTCTTGCCATAGGACGAATAGTGGGAGAAACAGCGGCACTTTTATATACGTCGGGAACAGCAACAAGAGGACTTTCCAAAGGACTTATGTCATCAGGAAGAACCCTTGCAGTACATATGTATACAATTTCCAGTGAAGGATTTCATACAAAACAGACTTTTGCCACAGCGGTAATACTTTTGGTATTTGTATTCATAATAAATACATTATCATCCGTAGCAGCAAAGCAAATCAGTAAAAAAGCAGGAGGACAGTAATGTCAGATTATAAATTTAATGTAAAAGGGCTGGACCTTTATTATGGAGATTTTCACGCCCTTAAAGATATAAATATGGAAATCAAATCCAATATGGTAACTGCATTTATAGGTCCGAGCGGTTGCGGAAAATCAACATTTCTTAAGACTCTCAACAGAATGAATGATTTGGTGGATAATTGTAAAATTACCGGAGATGTTCTTCTTGATGATGTGGATATATATGGCAAAATGGATGTTTGTGAGCTTAGAAAAAGAGTTGGGATGGTGTTTCAGAAACCTAATCCTTTCCCAATGAGCATATATGACAATATAGCTTTCGGACCAAGAACACATGGTATTAAGTCAAAATCAGCCCTTGATGAAATTGTAGAGCAGTCATTAAAAAATGCGGCAATCTGGGATGAAGTAAAAGACCGGTTAAAAAAATCAGCTCTTGGACTTTCGGGAGGACAGCAGCAGAGACTATGCATAGCCAGAGCCCTGGCTGTTAAACCTGAGGTTATACTCATGGATGAACCTACATCAGCCCTCGACCCTATATCTACTTCAAAGATTGAGGACCTTGTTATGGAGCTGAAAAAACAGTATACCATTGTAATGGTTACGCATAATATGCAGCAGGCAACCCGTGTTGCGGATGAAACGGTATTTTTCCTTTTGGGAGAAATAATTGAACATAACAATACGGAAGCAATGTTTTCAATGCCAAAAGATAAGAGAACAGAGGATTATATATCAGGAAGGTTTGGATGATGAGAAAATTATTTGATCAGGAATTAAAAACATTAAACGATGAACTTTTTTCAATGGGCGCGCTGGTAGAAAAATCCATAGAAAAAGCTATAAACGCACTTATTAATTCCAATGTGGAAGAAGCAAAAAAAGCAATTGAAGAAGATGATAAAATCGACCAGGCAAAAAAGGATATTGAAAGCCTTTGTATGAAGCTTCTGCTTACACAACAGCCTGTGGCAAGTGACCTGCGTCATATATCATCAGCACTTAAAATGGTTACAGACCTTGAAAGAATCGGCGACCATGCGGCAGATATTTCAGAGATAACAATTCTTTTATCCCGGATGGAATATACTTCTGACCTTGACATTCTGAAATGTATGGCAGTAAAGACAACGGAAATGGTAATAAGAAGTCTTGAAGCATTTTCAGAAGGCAATGTGGAGAAAGCCAAAGAAGTTATTGACGATGATGACATTGTAGATGAACTTTTTCTTAATGTAAAAGATAATGTAATTTCTATTATAAGCAGCAATCCTAACAAGGGTGGAGAAGCTACAGACCTGCTGATGATTGGAAAATATTTTGAAAGAATCGGTGACCATGCAACCAATATTGCGGAGTGGGCAATTTACTCCGTACAGGGTGATATTAACGTAGTCCAATAATTTTACATAAATTTTACATAGCCTCAAAGCAAATTTTACATAGTAATGATAAAAAGAAATTAAGAAAATAAAAAGAGGTTATGTAAAATGAGTTTTTTTAATGCGTTGACAATGTTAGGAGGACTTGCGCTTTTCCTTTTTGGTATGAATTCCTTGGGAGACGGGCTTGCCAAATTATCCGGAGGAAAGTTAGAAAACATACTTGAAAGACTTACAGCCAATAAGATAAAGGCCGTGCTTCTCGGTGCGGGTGTAACAGCCGTAATCCAGAGTTCGTCGGCAACAACCGTAATGGTGGTAGGTTTTGTTAATTCCGGTATTATGAAATTAAGTCAGGCAGTCGGTGTTATTTTTGGTGCCAATATAGGTACTACGGCGACTACATGGATACTAAGCCTGTCGGGAATCAGCAGTGGTAACTTTTTTGTGCAGATGTTGAAACCATCATCTTTTTCTCCAATCCTTGCCCTTGTCGGCGTAATACTTATTTTATTCAGTAAAAAAGACAAGAAAAAAGATGTTGGTACAATTCTTATAAGTTTTGCAATTCTTATGTTCGGTATGGAGACTATGAGTGGTGCCGTAGCGGGACTTGAGAATAATCAAGGATTTATACATCTTTTTACCATGTTTAAAAATCCTATACTTGGACTTATCGCAGGTGCGGTACTTACGGCTGCAATCCAGAGCTCATCTGCATCAATCGGTATTTTACAGGCATTGTGTTCAACAGGTGCGATTACATTCAGCAGTGCACTGCCTATCATATTGGGACAGAACATAGGTACATGTGTAACAGCCATAATTTCAGCAGTTGGAGCAAATAAAAATGCCAAAAGAGCTGCTTTTGTACACTTATATTTTAATCTCATAGGAACGGTTATATTTATGTGTGTTTTCTACGGAATCAATGCATTTGTACATTTTGGATTCCTTGAACAATCTGCTAACCAGCTTGGAATAGCAATTATCCATACAAGTTTTAACGTCCTTGCAACAATCGTACTTTTGCCTTTCTCTAAAGGACTTGAAAGACTTGCAAGTATTACCGTAAGAGATAAAAAAGAAAAGGCTAAGCCTAAAAATTCAGAGATGAAATTATTGGATGCAAGATTTCTTGAAAGACCTGCTTTTGCAGTTGAACTGAGTAAGACAACCACAATTAATATGGCAAAAGTAGTCCGGATGTCAATTATGGAAGCAATTGAGCTTCTGGATAAATATGATGAAAAGAAAGCATCAAAGGTGGCAGAACTTGAAAAACTTGTTGATGTTTATGAAGATGAACTGGGAGATTACCTTGTTAAATTAAGTGCAAAGAGTCTTAGTGAACATGATTCAAGACTGCTTTCCAAAATGTTGCACTCAATTGGCGATTTAGAAAGAATATCCGACCATGCACTTAACATAAAAGAGGCGGCTTCAGAGATGCACGGTAAGAAAATAAAGTTCTCGGATGAAGCAAAGGCAGAATTAAATGTACTCACAGATGCAATAAGCCGTATAGTTGATCTTGCAATATTCAGTTATATAAATGATGACAAAAAAGAAGCACTCCTTGTAGAGCCGCTTGAAGAAGTTATTGATGTAGTTAATGAAAAACTTAAGAACCGTCATATAAAGCGATTAAGAACCGGACAGTGTACAATCGAACTTGGTTTTATATTATCGGATATAACCAACAATTTTGAAAGGGTTGCTGATCATTGTTCCAACATTGCGGCCTGTGAATTACAGATAGATTCGGATGAATTTGAGTCACATGACTACCTCGGAAGAATGAAAAAAGATGACGAAAACTATAAAGCAAGGTATAATGAGTTTTTAGAAGAGTACAAGCTGCCTAAGTATAAAAAGGAGGCATGATACATGAAAACACCGTTAGTATATATTGTGGAAGATGACAATAATATCAGTGAAATCGAAAGTTTTGCATTAAAGAACAGTGGATATATTACAGAAGTTTTTGAAACGGGAAAAATCTTTTTTAAACATCTTCAGAACAAAAAGCCGGACATAGTGCTCCTTGATCTTACAGGTTTACAGTCTGCTTCCGGATATGGATGGACTTGAAATATTAAAAAAAATGAAAAATACTCCCGATTATAAAAAAATACCTGTAATTATGGTTACGGCCAAAACAACCGAAATAGACAAGGTAAAGGGCCTTGACCTTGGGGCAGATGATTATATATCCAAACCCTTTGGCATAATGGAACTTATTTCAAGAGTTAAAGCTCTTTTAAGAAGAACCCTTAATCTTGAAGAAGAAAAGGTACTGTCCTATGAAAGCGTTGTTATGGATGTGGAAAAAAGAGCTGTCTATGTGAACAATGATGCTGTAGAACTGACCTATAAGGAATTTGAACTTCTAAAACTTCTGCTTCAGAATTCGGGAATCGTGCTTAGAAGAGAAGTGATTATGGACAGAGTATGGGGTACCGAATTTGAAGGGGAATCAAGAACGCTTGATATGCACATCAAGACTCTCAGACAGAAGCTTGGAGATGGTGGAACAATTATTAAGACTATACGGAATGTAGGATATGAAATAGGATAATGAAAAGAATGAAAAAGAGAATTAATGTTCAATTCTTAATTGTAGTCAGCATTGCCATTATTGTTACTGCAGCAGCGGCAATATGTATCTTTTATAATACATTTAAAAGAGAAATAATGGAAAATTTAAAAACAACTGCGTACACAATTAAAAATATATCCGGACCGGAATACGGCATACAGGAGTTCGATTATGACAAACTTGCACAGACAAGGATTACTGTTGTGAGAAGCGACGGAACAGTTGTTTTTGATAATGTTACGGATGCATCATCTCTGGAGAACCATGGAAACAGACCTGAGATTAAGGAGGCTTTCAGTGCCGGAGAAGGCAGCACCATAAGGAAATCGGACACCGTAGGAAAAAGCAACTTTTATTTTGCCTTAAAAATCAGTGATGACTGTGTTGTTCGTGTCGCAAGGGAAGCATCAAGTATATGGCATATATTTTTATCCGCTTTGCCGGCGTTTATTTCGATAGTTGCCATTGTTGTGATTATTAGTGTTGTATCTAATCATTTTCTGACGCGAAGTTTTATTGCACCGATTGAACAGGTGGCGAATAATCTTGATAACCTTGACAAAGTCACGGTATATAAAGAGATGCAGCCATTTGTGACAACCATAAAGAAACAGCATGATGACATAATTAAAAATGCCATAATGAGACAGGAATTTACTGCCAACGTATCACATGAGCTTAAGACTCCTCTCACAGCCATATCGGGATATTCGGAACTTATTAAGAACGGAATGGCCGGAAGCGAAGATATCGGTAGATTTGCCAACGAGATATATACAAATGCCAACAGGCTTCTTACCCTGATTAATGATATAATCAATTTGTCAGAACTTGACAGAGGAGAACCGCTTGAATATGAGGACGTTGATATTTCGGAGATAGCCGGAAATTGTGTATCAATGTTAGACTTTCACGCCAAAGAAAATCAGGTAACACTTCATTTTGACGGAGAAAGGACAATTGTCAGAGGTAATAAAAATAAATTGGAAGAAGTTGTATATAACCTGTGCGATAATGCCATACGTTATAATAAAGCAGGCGGAGAGGTATGGGTTACGGTAAAAAACACTCCTGAGGGTAAAATACTGTCAGTCAGGGATAACGGTATAGGAATATCCAAAGAAAACCAGAAACGGATATTTGAACGTTTTTACAGAGTAGATAAGAGCCGTTCAAAAAAGACCGGCGGAACCGGTCTTGGGCTTGCTATTGTAAAGCATATTATTGAACAGCACAATTTCAATATAGAAGTAATAAGTGATGAAAATACAGGCACCACAATTAACGTTATCATGAAGTAGGAATTACAGCGGTTTGACTGTAATTCCGTTTACTTCAACCTGATCACTTATTTCAATGACAAGACATAATTTGCCGTCCACCTCTTTGGTTTCAATAAGGTCAGTACGATCAGGTGCAACCTTGATTACAACATCCTTTGTCTTTACTTCAAAACTTCTTGCATTCACAACGTTGGCAGCGTTAAATTCGGTTCTGCTGCCGGCAACATCATCATAATGTTCTTCAAAAGAGCTTATCTGCTCATTGCTTACCCCTGTGGATTCAAGCATTTTTTTAATATCGTTCTTTTCAAAAACAACAGGCTCAACCTGTTCTTTATGTTCTTCAATGTAATTATTCATGCTTTCATGGACAGATTTAACGGTCTCAAAGGTACATTCCTCACCGAGGGATTCAGTTATGATTTCGGAAAAAGTTTCTTTCTGTACCATATAAGTCATAGGTGTGACACAGCCAAGCACGCCATCTATAAAATCAGCCTGTACCTCTTCACTTTTTTTGCTGAAATATAAAATATTATGTATGTCCGTATTTCTGTCATTAAAAGCAGGAAAAAGAAAACCGTGGAGAGGTTTCTCAACAAGCCAGTCCCTTATCCTGTTTTCAAAAGAATTGGTAGCAGCATTGTAGCAGAGCCCCTCTTCCGAAAGCTTTACGGGACATATATTGCATAAGATGTGCTCGTATACATATTCCGACGCATCATCCATATCAAACTCATCTGATGCCTTGCCCGGAACGTCATAATTGGCGTCTATAAGGAGAATAAGATAATTTTCACCATAGTTGTAATTATCGATTATCTTATTGTAAAAGATTTCAAGCAGTTCATCGTCATCAAGATGGCTTGAACGAAGCTTCATAAGAAAATCCTGGCTTCCGCCCTCCTCCTCTGTCTCCATAGGAAATTCCATATTTAAAAGATTCTTGCCGATAGTTCCTGAAAGTGAACTTCTGAAAATAGTAAAATATTTAAAAATTTCTTCCTGGGGGAGAGATAAAAAAGCATGTCTGAATGTGGTTATTTTGTTCTTATTGCCGTCAACGTAGCAGCCGCATATTTTGGATATACAGCATTTGTCATTTGTAAAAAGTTTCTTGATTTCTGCAATTTCTTTTTTGTTCATAAAAATACCATTCCTTTATATCGTTAGTAATTAGTATAATCCAACAGTTAATAAAATTCAATGAACTGACGATAATAAAAGTAGTTGATAAACCTGTGGCATTTGTGTTGTATCCGGTCAGTATAAGACATCTTTTAAGATGGACAGGAGGAAAAATGAGAATTGGCGGAAGTACAATAGCAATGACATCACAAAGAAAGTATTCCGAATATAAATCCATCCAGTATGCGGAATATAATGGATTAATTAATGAAAGGGTATCTGTTGACCCTGAAGGCAAAGAAAAAAGTCTGTTCGACCAGATAAAGGACGCTGCGGAACAGAAAAATATGAAAGACCTTACGGACAAAACCTCCCGGACGAGAGGCACGATAGTTACAAGCGAGGGCTACAAAAGCCTTAAGTCCATAAGGGAACTCAGAATGGCATTACTTGAAAACATAATTAACGCATTTGCAAGAAGAAACGGAGGCGGCACAGAGCTTACATATGCTCCGTTACAGCAGTCCGGCGGAAGCACCACATACATAAGACAGACCGTTGAATCCGGTTTCTATAAAGAGGAAGAGAATACGGCATTTGTATCCGAAGGAAAAGTAATAACAAAAGACGGAAGAGAGATTAACTTTAACGTAAGTTTTGAGATGTCAAGAAGTTTTCAGGCATCTTATGAAGCTTATTCCGAAAGCACTTATGTACTGTGTGACCCTCTTGTATTTAATTTTGAGGGCAATACAGCCGACATCACGGACCAGAAGTTTATGTTTGATTTGGACTGCGACGGCAAAGAGGAGGAAATTTCTTCTCTTGGAAAAGGCAGCGGCTTCCTTGCCCTTGATAAAAACGGCGACGGCATTATCAATGACGGAACAGAGCTTTTCGGAACAAAGAGCGGTGACGGTTTTGCAGACCTTGCAGAATATGATGAAGACGGTAACGGCTGGATTGACGAGGATGACGGGATATTCTCACAACTTAGAATCTGGACGAAGAACGAAAAAGGAGAGGATGAGCTTATTTCCCTTAAGGATGCAGGGGTCGGAGCAATCAATCTCTCAAGCGTTTCAACCGCTTTCAGCAACACCGATAATTTTAACGATACAATGGCTGTTATACAAAAGACCGGTATTTTTCTATACGAAAACGGAAATGCAGGCACAATACAGCATATAGATTTTGCAATTTAATCTTTTATCAGCGACGGGTCCTCACTTGGCACATAGTCCTTGTGGGGGCCTGCTCTATATTTTCTTTATGTTGACAGGAGGAGAAAAGGTCAATATAATTTTCACATAATTACAAGGGAGGATATGAAATTGCAGTCAGAGATTATATTGGCGGTAATATCAGGGATTCTTGCACTGGGCATTATATTGCTTACGGCAAGACTTTGCCATTACAAAAAACAGCTGCGGACTTTTTATAAAAATAATAACGAATCCGCATCGGAGACAATCAAAGCAAAGAATAAAATAACTACCTGCGGAGATGAAATTAACAGGTTAATAGCCGCGTCAGAGCGTGGGTGCAAAGATAATTACGATATGTTAAAAGCATCGGGAGGCTCCAAGGCTGCACTTAAAGTTTCCGGTGAAAAAGAAATAACGGATAAAATATTAACCATTCTTGCAAAGGCATCAGGATCTATTAAACAGATGAATGAAATCACAGGTGAAGCAGTGAAGCTTTTATCAGGTTCCGGGGACAAAATAAAAGAGGCATCCCACGAAGCCTTGCTTGTAAATGATGAATATACGGACATGGATGTATATATCAATGATTTTTACCGCACTTTAAATGCTGTAAAAATAACCATTATAAAGCTCCGGGACAGTATTAATAATATCAATACCATTTCTTTTAAAGCATCAATGGAATGTCAGAGAGCGGGAGAGTCAGGCAGAGGATTTAAGGTTGCGGCAGATGAAATCAGGCAGTCAGCCGATAATGGAACCGCACTTTTAAATGAAACTGATTCAGGCATTGAAGAACTTTCGGAAACTGTTAGAATAATTGACAGCAGATTCAGAAACCTTGAAGAAAAGAGAAATACCTTAGACAAGGCAGTAGAGAATCTTAGTGCCGGTAACAACTGTGTGACGGATAAGTTTAGCGAGCTTTATGAAAATATTGAAATAACGCAGAAATTGGTTAATCATCTGGCATCTAATGCAAAGGAATTTTTTGCGGAATCCGAGAATAAGAAAAAGGCGTATTCCGATATG